>JAABUW010003947.1_pt1 | contig 20572 bp, 17 predicted proteins | sample 5560081 | NCBI WGS metagenome assembly JAABUW01 (sample SAMN10711882, study PRJNA513363) | rock metagenome | isolation source: Antarctica rocks | place: Antarctica: Victoria Land, Knobhead sud
CCTTCTCATTATAAACCGCCCTTACCTGCCCAGCAGCACCCTCATCGTACTCCTTCATCCGCACCTCAGTCCCGATACGTGCGCCAGCGTTCAAGAACCCGGTGCGGAAGTAGCCAGGCTCGATCACGCAGACGTCGATGCCGAAGCCAGCGAGCTCGGGCCGTAGGGACTCTGTAACGCCGGTGATGGCCCATTTAGTTGCGCAATAGAGTCCTCCAGCTGGTGCGCCGCCCCAGGAGCCCACTGAGCCGAAGTGGGCGATCGTGCCGGATTTCTGCTCGCGCATGTAGGGTAGGATGGCGCGGGTGACGTTTAGGATGCCGAAGACGTTGACGTTGAAGGTGTCGAATGTCTCCTTGGGACTGGGGGCACCCGCGTTAGCAGAGCAATCAAATCCCTCGATACGTGAGTAGCCTACCTAGCCTCCTCAACGGCACCCTCAAGAATATACCCAGCAGCGTTGACAAGATAGTCGATGCGGCCGAACTTGCTGTGGGCTTCCTTGACAATAGCTTTGATCTCGTCCAATGGCTGAATGACGTCCAAGTCCATGGTCACGGCGCCTTTTTCTTTCAGATCTTCGATCTTCTTTGAGTTGCGGGCTGTGGCGATGACTCGGTGGCCATTCTTGAGGGCTTCAAGGGCGGTGTACTTGCCGAAACCGCTCGAAGCGGCGGTGATGAACCAGACTGGTGTTGCCATGGTAGTTGCTCGATTGTGTGGACAGGTTTGGTTCAAGGGTCAGATATGAGAAGATGTATTGATGTTGATTTCAGCTTCACTGTTGGTAAGTGGTCTGACTGGTGTTGACAGTGAGGCAAGTACGATGGTGCAACTTCATGTTTGTCGGGCTGGCGACAGCTCTTATATATCTCTTCCATCGCCATGTCCAGCTCAAGATGTCGCCGTGTTGTAGTTTCGACACCGTATTTACGGCCCTTACCACCAGCCATAGCGGACGCATTGAACGACCTCTGTACACCGCCAAGCAATATCGCGGAGCTTAGCGGAGCACTGCGGCCGCCGGTCCAATAGCCAATGCGATAACTCTCCACAACACCACTGCCAAGGCGCTTTGCTGTTCCTGAAGCTGTAGTAAGCTACATATAGCTCTAGGGTATGGATGTAATGTGCTTACTTAAGTCCATGGCTCTCGATCCTTTGAAGTGGAGGCAGGCCGGTGTGTCGGTGGCCGTAGTAGCATCAGCCACTCATCCCATGTTCGAGAGGCGGTTTAGTCGAATAGCCATGAGCCCTACCTTCTCCAATTAAAGGATCAGGGCTGGGATGGCGCGTTAGCCGCTGCAGTGGCATCGGGGCTCGTCTGCGTCTTGAAGAAGACCACTTCTTCAGGCAAGCGGAAGCTGGCGCAGAACATCCTCTTCTTTGGTGCTACGTCTCGAACGTCCCATATCTCAACGGCGCCAGGCGTGCCATCTATCTTGCCAGGTCGCATGGTATAGCCGAGCTGTTGACTGATCTCCGCGCAGATTTTCTGCTCGGCGGACGCATTATCAGTTCGTGTAGTGCCGGCACTCCCATTGCTGTTGTCGAGAGGTGACATCTCGTCCTTGGTGCTGAAGCAGTATACATGGACTATCGGCATTGGCGCACCGGCGGTCTGCGCGTTCTCATAAAGCCCAACGAAGCTTGATAGGAACGTCAGGGCGGACGCTGGCAGATTGAGCACATAATGTTGGAAGACTTTGGGCTGCGCAACAGTCTTGACTGTCACGGTCTCGTTGTTCTTCTTCCCACGCGAAGGGTTCTCCTGCTGGCGGATTTGGAGCTGCGCAACTGCACTGACTGTCGTGGCGTCGTTGCTCTTCTTGTCACGCGGAGACTTCTGCTTGATCTCAATAACTCTCTCCTCCTGCAGTAATTGGGCCGCCGCATCCCGTATAAAGCGACGTCCGTCTTCGTTGAAAGGCCGAACAAACTCACCAACGTGGTTCAGTTTCACTGCGTCTGTTAGGCAAGCGTAAGACTCCGGGTTGAGATCGTTGGCCCAGACAAACACTCCTTTCTTTCCTGCTGGTACTGCAAAAGGGCCTATACCAGCCATAACATCGCAGACCGCCTCGCCGGGCTTGAACATATCGACCAGACGTCTATGCTCGGTGCTGAGTCGTGGATTCCAGTAGACCTTCGAGTAATCGAAGCGGAACTCGCAGCCTGCTTCGGAAACCGTAACGTTAAGATCGTCCTCTCCGGCCAGAACTTCGTACTTGAACGTGCGGAACTCGTTTTCCTCGCCTACATCGTCGATCTTGTTGATGACGGTCTTGGCTCCTGGGTTCTTGTCCATGATAATTGAGGCGATAAGGTGTTTGTAGGGTAGATAGGCGTCGCGCAAGTTCATGTGGACGACATGGCCGACTTGGGAGAAGCCGGAAGGTATCTCCAACTGCGCATCGATAGGCAAAATGGCAGATATGATGTCGTGGTAGGTCCAGTAGTCGTACGTAAGGCGGAGATCGTACGGGATGACTGCGACCAGCTCCTGCTTGACGAGGTCGTCTGGACTTCTTGCATCTGGCCTTAGAAGTATACATTTCTTCCCCAGTTTGGCCCTCTCGACATCTGGATCCGGGAGTACGTTTGCCAGCCTTTCCTGCTGTAGGGCATCCTTGCCAAGCTGAGAGCGAATCTTGGATATATTTTTGTTCTCGAAAACCCGAGCCGCTTTGAGTGGTACGACCTTTTGGAAAGCAGCACGATCGAGGATTTTCATCCCGAGAGCTAATGGAGGGCGGAACATATCTTCGTCGTCCATCTCAGGGGTTCGCACATGAGTCTCGGGGAATAGATATCTCGAAATGCTGCTGTACGGGCTGATCTCGCCACGTCGGTCGTGACGCTGGCTGCGAGAAGCTGGATTATCGTCTGAAACCGATGCAAATATAATCAATGTTCTCCTTGGACCTGACGAGGCTCGTGCCGCTGTACTGCCAGTTCTTGTCATCCGTGGCCCTGCCGTGCGCGTGGAGTCGCGTTTTAACTGCTCGGTGGTATGCCTGAGGCACTGGACACATCAACCTGCAACGTTCAACACACATCAGAGTACAAACACGAACCGAATCACAACTTCTACCAGCATTCTTACCCTCCAACATATACTGGCCAGCGGTCGAATTGAGTACACCAACATCTTGACTGCCTGGCGCAGTCTCGCAGATACACATGACGGAGCATCGATAATACGGATTGGCAAAGATGGCACCAGAAGCCGGCAACATCAAGGTCGTGGTGCGCGTGCGGCCCTTCAACTCGCGCGAGAAGGACCGGAGCGCAACATGTATTGTTTCCATGAAAGATAACCAGACAGTGCTCACGCCGCCACCACCTGAAGGGAAAAATGGCAGGTCTGCCAAAGCAACCCTCGATGGGACCAAGACGTTCGCGTTCGACAAGAGCTACTGGTCGTTCAACAAGGAAGACGGGAACTTCGCTGGCCAGGATGACTTGCATACTGACCTGGGGAAGCCACTATTGGATAATGCTTTCCAGGGGTATAACAACTGCATCTTTGCATATGGCCAGACGGGGTCAGGAAAGAGCTACAGCATGATGGGGTATGGTGCAGAGGAGGGTGTCATACCGAAGATCTGTCGCGACATGTTTGAGAGGATTGAGAGCATACATGCGGCGGACAAGAACTTGACGAGCACGGTTGAGGTATCATATCTGGAGATCTACAACGAGAAGGTGCGAGATCTGCTTAACCCGGCTACCAAGGGCAATCTTAAGGTTCGAGAGCATCCTTCTACTGGGCCGTATATCGAAGATCTGGCGAAGCTGGTTGTGAGGAACTTCGCCGAGATCGACCATATGATGGACGAAGGCAATAAAGCTCGAACGGTGGCCGCTACGAACATGAACGAGACGTCTTCACGGTCGCATGCTGTATTTACTCTGACATTGACGCAAAAACGACATGATGTGGAAACGAATATGGATACCGAGAAAGTGGCGAAGATCTCGCTGGTGGACTTGGCTGGTTCGGAGCGTGCTACGTCTACAGGAGCGACAGGTGCGCGGCTGAAAGAAGGCGCCGAGATCAATCGATCGCTTAGTACTCTGGGTCGCGTCATTGCCGCACTCGCCGATATGAGTGATCCTCAAGGCAAGAAGACTAAAGGCATGCAAGTGCCGTACCGAGACAGTGTACTCACTTGGCTATTGAAAGACAGTCTTGGTGGGAACAGTCTCACAGCTATGATCGCGGCCATATCTCCGGCAGACATCAACTTCGACGAGACACTTTCAACGTTGCGATACGCAAATTCAGCGAAGCGCATCAAGAATCACGCCGTTGTGAACGAGGATCCAAACGCACGTATGATCCGCGAGCTCAAAGAAGAACTAGCACAATTACGTGCGCAACTCGGACCTGGTGGCGGGATGGGTGGCGCGGCAGTACCTGGCGAGGAGCAGTATGCGCCTGGCACACCCTTGGATCAGCAATTCGTCTCTATCACTGGTTCCGATGGCAGCGTAAAGAAAGTCAGCAAAGCAGATATCGCAGAACAGCTCTCGCAATCGGAGAAGCTGTATACTGATCTCAACCAGACGTGGGAGCAGAAACTTCAGACTACGGAGCGCATTCACAAGGAGCGCGAAGCGGCGCTGGAAGAACTCGGTATCAGTATCGAGAAGGGCAATGTCGGTCTCAGCACGCCGAAGAAGATGCCACATTTGGTGAACCTTAGTGACGACCCATTGCTGGCAGAGTGCTTGCTGTACAACCTGAAGCCTGGCACCACGACCGTCGGAAATGTGGAGAGCAACCAGAATCGTGCTTCTTCGCCCCCTGCTTCGGCAGTCGAAGGCGATAGCCACCACCAACCAGATATCATGCTGAACGGCTCGAAGATCCTACACGACCATTGTACCTTCGAGAATGTTGATGGCATCGTGACAGTTGTGCCAAAGGATGGAGCAGCAATTATGGTCAATGGCAGCCGCATCGAAGCACCGAAGCGATTGAGGTCGGGTTACAGAGTCATACTCGGCGACTTCCACATCTTCCGATTCAACCACCCACAAGAGGCCCGTGAGGAGCGAGAGATAGGTGACTTGGAGAGAGGCAGCATGCTGAAGTACTCCATCACAGCCGATGAGCTGGACGATACGCCTTCGAAACGGCCGGCGATGAACGGCCACAAACGGAACTCCAGTACCTGGTCCAGACCGATGTCTCCCGATCGTGAAAGCGAGATGGGCTCCGGCGCAGCAAGTCCTGCTCCATGGCGTACGAGCGGCAGGGATAGTGATTGGGCTTTCGCAAGACGAGAGGCCGCCTCTTCTATCCTTGGTGGCGACAGGAACATCACGACCATGACCGATGACGAACTCGACGGACTTCTGGACGATGTACAGCGAGTACGAGCTGTTCGTCGAGCTAGACCCGAGAGTCGCTTCTTCCTGGACGGTGTCAATATTGGCAGTGGAAACGACACGGATACTGAGTCTGTATCCTCGCACCCCTTGCAACGTGAAAAATACCTCAGCAATGGTACGCTCGACAACTTTAGCTTGGATACCGCGCTCACGATTCCGTCGACACCGCGGCAGCCATCTTCAGAAGCGCCTACGGATGAGGGCCAGGAGAGCGACGAACGCTTAAAGCAGGTCAAGGAGCAAATGCAGGAACAGCTCGAGAAGCAGAGAGGGGAGTATGTCGAGAAACTCCATACTGAGGAGGAGGGCACAGTCGAGCTTGAGGAGTTGAGGCAGGAAAAGATGAAGATGGAAGCGAACCTGCAGGAGATGAAGGAGCAAATGCAGCAGCAGCTTCAGGCGCAGAAGAAGGAGTTTGAGGGCAAGGTTGCTGAGCTGCAAAAGTCTACGCCGAAGAAGAAGGATCGCAGACGCAGCAGTCATAAGCCAGGAGAAAAGCCCAAACTCAGTGAAGAGGACATTTACCTTGCGAAATGGGTATTCGAGCATTGGCGAGCGCAGCGAAATGTTGTCATGGCGGCCGACCTGCTGCGGAATGCTAGTATGCTCAAGGAGGCGCAAGTTCTTAGCCAAAGATTGGGGCGAGAGATTGTGTTCCAATATACAATCGTCGAGGTTGGGCACACCTTCGGCTCTTCGTACGATCTAGTCCTCAACGGCATTTCTGCGGAAGAGACCAACGATCCTGACCTCGAAGATGTGCGGAAGCCTTGCGTGGGCGTGCGGGTCATCGACTTTGGAAGGAACATCGTCCAGCTCTGGAGTTTGCAAAAGCTGCACGACAGAGTCAAGCTGATGCGACAAATGCAGAATCTGGTCGACCGAGGGCCCGATGTCACTCAGCATTTCCGGCTCGACAATCCTTTCGAGGACGACTGCATGCCTGAGTACACTCGTGTAGGGGACGCTGATATCCCTCTCGCGGCTGTATTCGAGTGTCGGGTCCAGGACTTCACACTCGACGTCATCTCGCCTTATACATGCTCGGTCGTCGGTATCGTACGACTAAGCGTCGAGCCTAGCTCCGCCGAGGCGCCGAAGGAGACTCTGAAGTTTAACGTCGTGATGCACGATCTCGTCGGCTTCGCGGAACGGGAAGGCACGAATGTGCACGCACAGCTCTTCATCCCTGGCATTTCGGAAGAAGGCGGTGCTACTACCACCAGCCTGATCACGGAATTTGGCGAGGGACCAGTGCGATTCGAAAGCGTGCACAGCATGAGCCTGCCACTCTCGGCGCCTCGCGAGGCGAGTTTGAGGGTTAGTGTGTTTGCGCAAATCAGCCATATGCACCTAGATAAGTTGCTCAGTTGGGATGATATTCGAGATTCCTCGGCACGGCCTAAGAGGCCTGGGCTTGGGAAGAATCATTCACGGCTGCCGGAGCATGAGTACTATACTGAGGAGCGACATGATGTCTTCGCACGGGTGCAGGTGCTGGAAATCGGCGAGGATGGAGAGTATGCGCCTGTCGAGGTTGTGCAGAGTAGTACCCTTGACCAGGGCAGCTACCAGTTGCATCAGGGTCTTCAGAGACGGGTTGTGCTGAGCTTGGTGCATAATTCAGGAGAGACGCTGCCTTGGCAGGATGTCACTAGCTTCGCAGCTGGTTCTGTGCAACTGCTTGATGAGGTTGGAAGGCCTATAGACGGAGGCGATATCGGTCAGCCTGATGTCTCTCTTCCGCTGATCTCGCCACCTGTCATACGCACCAACGAGGACGGTACCACGAGCGTCAAGATGACTGGTCAGTGGGACTCAAGCGCGCATGCATCTGTGTTGCTTGACCGACCTACACTTGAGAACAGACGAGTACAAGTTACGCTGAAATGGCATATCGCCTCTCCTCGAGTCAATCAGCCGATGAAATTCACCTTCGCCTTCGCCGTGCAGACACGCCCGCGCACCTGGTTCCGGCAGAACTCGCTACTCGCACAACTTTGGCATAATCAGCGAGTCGTGCATTCAACTGCTGGCAACTACACCATCACCCTCAAGCCGGGTGCTGCGAAGCGAGCTGGTGATTTATGGCGCATGGACACGACTGGCGAGTACATCTCTGGTGAGGAAACACTGGCTGGCTGGGCGCCGAGAGGTATGAGCTTGATACGGGATCATATCAATTTGCGGATTAAGCAGAGGAGGGTGAAGGAAACCGAAGCTGCGAGAGGAGTGCTGAGCTTCGACGCGCTGTCACCGCCGTTACGACCTGTGATGACTAATGGCGATGGCGAGCATGAGTTGGACCAGCGACAGCAGGCACTACTGCAGAAGTTCGTGGAACTCTGGCAAACGAAATCACATTCGGCTGCCGCTATCGTTCTCCTCCGCTCCGGTAACGCTTCGCCTTTACGACCCCAGACCGCGAGACAGACCAACGGAGGTACGCATAACGACGAGCCAGCAAGCCCTATCCCACTAGCCGCACAAGTCGAGCACATGCTCAAAACTCCCGCTTTACTTAAAGGCGGCTGGCTACTATCACCAGACCCCTCAGGCACCCGCTGGATGCGCCGTTTTGTCGAGCTGCGTCGGCCGTTCCTGCACCTCTACTCCAACGAAGGAGACGAAGTCGGCACGATAAACCTCACAAACTCACGCATCGACTCTGAGCCTCAAGTGGCGAAGCTACTGCAGCGACCGAACGTGCGGTTGGGTGTCTGGGCGGTCTACGCGACGAACAAGGCGTGGTTATTCGCGTGCCGGAATGAGAAAGACAGAGCAGAGTGGATTTGTGCGGTTGACAGATCGTTGTTTATCGATGGCGTGCCGGCCGATAGTATCGAAAGTGAGAGCCTGTTGGGTGATGAGGAGGAGGACTAGGCTTCGGTGGCGCTGTTTACTTGTGTTACTGCTTGAGATACCCATGTGTTGGCATAGCGCTTTTATTGATGCTAAAGAGTAGATATCTCTCACCATCTTTCAGACCTCGATCGACTTCTGTCGAGGCCTATCGTCTACGACGGCCGTGGTTGTACCAGCATCATGGTTCGAGAAAGCCACATTTCGACCACTGGTAACATTTACTGGTAAGCTAGCGGATGCTTGCATACTCGTCTCGGATGCTGTGTTACAGGACTTTTTCCGTCTTCATGATCGTTCAACGATATTCGGCAAAACTTGATCCAAAGTAGGTTGATGAGAAGCTCCGTTTGGCCGCGAGAATCTGGCAACCACAATATTCCTCTTCCCGCCACCGTTGATCAGAACGTAGATAATAGTCAACCCAGAATTTTTCTTAAACACAGATCTGAACTCATATCATGGCTTCTACTCAATGCAAAGCATGGACATATACATCGGGCGGCTACCCAGCATCGCTCCGCCTGTCTTCTATCACCCCGCCCAGCCAGAATGAAGTCAAACCGAACCACATTCTTGTCAAGGTCCACGCTGCGGCTCTCAACCATGTCGATATTCAGATGATCAATCTGACCTGGCTCTGGTCCATTCCATTGCCAATACTGAACAGAGAGAAGACAGTCTGCTAGGACTTCAGTGGCATCGTCATTCGAGGTGGAGAGGGCAGCGGCTTCGTCGAAGGCGATGAGGTGTTCGGGACGCACACCAAGCAGTTCATGCCTTGAGGTGGGCCGTTGTCCGAGATCGCACATATCGACTTGGGCGCCGCTTGTGCTGCGAAAAAGCCCAAAGAGTGGACGTTTAGTCAAGCTGCATCGCTTGGATGTGTCTTTCTCACCGCGCAGACAAGCATAGGCTAAGTGAAGGCTTACGAGCCGTCTCCAGCAAAGCGTGTCGTAGCGCTCGGTGGTAGCTCAGCCTGTGGGATATAGACGGTCCCCTTGGCGAAGAAGCGTGGCTGGAAGGTGCTGGCCACATGCTCAGGACGAAATGCCGACTTCGTCCGCGAGACATTAGGCGCTGTCGAAGTCGTCGATTACACAATGCAGGGCGTCCGTGAAGAGGTGAGGAAATTCGAGCCAGATGCTGTGATCGACAACGTTGGCGGTACGGAGGCCATTGGCCTGGCGAAGCGGTATGTGACCATCGTCGGAGACAGATCAAATCGTGCGTCTATGGGGAGCCCTTTGACCTACTATCTCTACTTCGCACCTCGACAGTGGGTCCGCTGGACATTAGGTCGTCTGGGTCTGATTGAGAGTTATGACGTTCTCGTGATGCAGCTTCACAAAGAGAAGCTGGAGGACTCCAAGCAACTGTCGAAGGAGCAGATAATTATAGACAGCACTTTCTCAGTTGAAAATGCTAAGAGCGCGTATGAACGACTCAACACTGGCCGGGCTCGCGGAAAAGTCGTGGTCGAAGTGGTATTGTAACAATTAGCTGAAAGTCTAATCATACCGTCCTCAAAGGGAGTGTTGGTGGTAAAGTGACCAGATCAGCGACTGTAGGAGTATCGCCGTCCACCTGAGCTCAGAGATTGCACAATGTTGCTAGGGTAAGTACTTGGCCCCTCGATATTCTTCTCCTACTAAAGATCAACGGCGGAGTAGCTAGATTAGCCACTGTGATGGCAGCACCCACGATAGCTAGTCGGAGATCGCTCAGCATGGCCAGGGCAACCACTCGCCTGCTTCAATACCAGCCGTGGCCTTCCTCGCCCATCTTCTTGTTTTTCGGATTCAGACTGACCAGTCTCTGACCGGGTACGGTTCCACTGATCCTTGACTCGAAAATGCCACCCACGGCACGTCTCCCAACGTGGCTGAAGGACTGGTAGGCCTCTTTCCCCTCGCCAGGCTCGATTCCCTGGATTGCAGTCCACTCCGGGCTTGTATAAGGACTACTGCCATCTCCGAGGTCGCTCCATCTCGTTACCACAATAGCGTGCTTGAATTGTCTTACTGGGTCGCTTTTGTCTTCAACCATCTGCACCTCGATCAGATACTCGGTTGGACATCCCGGGCACCTTCTTGCAGGCTGGCACTCTTCACATCCTCTCACGATGAAATTCGGATTCGCAGCCGCATAATTGATCTTCGGCGCCTTCTTAAGCTGTTGCAAATATGATACTGGTGGGGCCGGAATATGTGAGAGCGCACATTTGCACAGCCGCATGAGTTCACCATCTTTCCAATGTGCACAAACCGAGAAGAAAGGCATGTATTCCTCGCGGTCGTACAACAGGTGCCGTTGACTTGTCTCGGTCATCTCCATGCTCGGTTGTGCGTATATCTGGCTCACGACTCGGACCAGGAGACGGCCGTTGTGCACCATATATCGTGTCCGATGGCTCCAGCTACTATCTTTGCACTTCCATCGTCGCTCCAAGGCGCTCGGCTGAATTCCGTGGGCGGATGAATGAACATGTCCTCTCACAGCCAGATGAACAAACGAGTATGGCAACTCGCGACCATGCGTGAGTCTCATGCGAGGTAGATACATGCTCCGAGTGTTTGGGCAGGTAAATAGCGGGTTCGCAACGTAGTCCGCCTTGAGGCTCTCCTTTCCAGGCGAAGAACGTACGTGAAATTTCGCACAAGGAAAGCAAAGTAGTTGCCGTGGATGGTCTTTGTTAATGCGATGGAGGAGAGCGATCTTTTGGTGGCGATGTTGCGGCTCATTCAGTTCCGCGAGTGGACTCGAACCAAGCTTTTCGTTGAGTATCTTTGATGTCAGTGATAGGCAGGCAGTATCAACCGGCTCTAAATATGTGGCAATTGCTTGCCATACCGTCTCTGGCAAAGCAGCAAATTGTCTAGCATGCAGCTCGGCCAATAGGTTCACGACGACAAGAGCATTCGGATCGCTGGCATCAAACAGTGGATCCTTCAGTTTGGTAACCAGAACTTGATCCACCAACGAGTCGAATGAGCCGTAATGTGCGAGTCGGTGTAGCATCTCTGTATTGTCCTTGTTGTTGACCATTGTCGAAGCCTGGCTGAAGACTGAACAGTCGCGTTCTCCTAGTTCGTTGACCTCATCCTGAGTAGACCTTGAGTCAGTCGATTGTCGACCCCATCGGTACCTCAAAGCGTGTTTCTCTGCAGCTCTCTGTCGCCGTGCAGTCGCTGCTGCTTCATTGCTCCGAATGGTCTCTTCCCGAAACGCTTTGTTCGATCGCAAGGACTTCCCGATCCTGGTCACAAGCTTGACGGGCCAGCTGTTGGGATTTGGGGCGTTGTAATCCATGCTGAGGCAAGTTTTACAAGATGAAAGACTCCGATGGAAGTAGACACCAGGCGTTTGATTATAAGTTGCTCAGCTGAGTGCCGATTGGGTCTGATATAACGGTAATCGTGTCATCCGTGTCTTTCCGGTCCGACTATCACATATGGATATGGAAGTTCTTGTATCGAAGTGGTACGAGACAGGCTGCGTCAAGACCAGTCGCAGCATCACTGGTGGTGATGTATCGAATATAGTGCACTACACTCCATTCGACTCACTCCCCATGGGTCCTTCGACATGACGCTCGAATGTACAGAAGATACGCCAAGGCACAAGTGAAGTCTGCTAGATCCATTAGCGCGACAACGGCCCGTGCCAGCGGCAGGAGCACGAGCCCTGATCGCCATTGACACCATCGCGTCCTTCATCTTCGCGTTCGACTTTCATCCCATGTCGTGAGAGCACTCCATCGGCTTCTCCAGGTCAAATATTCATCAGCGTTCTGGATGTCCGATCGCGCTTGGACATATAAGTAAGTCGATATGTCTGGCCAGCGGCTAACGCCCAGGTGCAGCGCTTGCGGATCCTGCTTCCGCATCGTCCTATTGGCTCTGGACAATTCTGCGACAGCAGGCCAAAGATGTCTCGAACCGCTTTCCACTTCAACCAAACTGCTACAGTCGCCAGACACGGGCCGTGCTACGTCGACTGTGGACCGACAATCGTCGAGCAATCAGCTATAGAAGCCGATGGCGGTACCATCGCTATTTAGGTCGAGTTTGGCGTGGCGCCCTGCTACGAGGCTGACGGATCGAGGTATACCTTCGTAGGTGTGTACATGAACGTATCCATCTTGTCTCTCGAACGACCGTCCGATTTTGCTCTTTCTTATTCTCTTTCCTATCTTCAAGACTTCTCTTTTGTACGTGTGCATTGCAGGCGTTTGTTCTCAAGCATTTCCTTAATTCCGGTTCCGAGTCTCCAGACGCTGGTCGTCGGCTCCCGCATCACCCTGGACCATTGCTACGCCACGAAATCTTTATCGAACACGAACAATGCCAGCATTGGGACGGAAAGCGTCGCGCACGAAGAGCAGGCCAGACGAATTCTTTGCAAAGGGATCGTCAAAGGCAAAGCTGGGCTTGGCTGTAGACACTTCATTCTCGCGACACAGAGCGGAAACACCGGAGCAAGTTTTCCCTCAACGAGAGAAGGCCCACCAGGCCCGCTTCGTCAGCCTCGCGGACGTACAGTCTTCCCAGGACGATGCGCCTCCTGAGCGAATCACCCACGAAACAAGGGCACCTCGAGATCACTTGACCAGCAGAGTGTATGTACCATCGAGGAATAATAGATCTGATGCTGCGGCCCCGGGCGAGCAGAAACAATTTTCGTTGCCGCACCCAGTCATGCACAAGCGAATCCAGGGACTACGGCCTTCGCCGCTGAACCTGACCACCGATGTATCTCCCTCAGATCGCGCCATAACCATCGGAATCGAGATACCTTCAGACACAACATCGAAGCAGGCGCCGATATCGAACAACATGGAACTACCGACTCCGACGATCGTCATTACCCCAGCAAAGGAGGACTTCGGTCATGTTCTTACCATGTCGCCAGAAGATGTAAGCGGCTGGAACGGTCCACGTCCGACATCAAGTATCTACTCCGCCTACACAAACACCGCATTTGGACTCGACAACGAACGCACGCCGCCCGTTCCACCTTTGCCGTTGTTCGCATCACAAAGCAATGCTACATTGCACAGGACTGGTCAATTGCTAAGCAGTACTGGCCCAGCTTCTGATCTGCATCCGTCCTCCAGGAGTGTGCTATCACTTCAGACAGTCTTTGAGGACGGCTCCATTGTAGCTACGCAAACCCGATCGGCGGACTCAAAACGGCCTACGATAGCATCGTATGCTTCACGGCGTAGTAAGGGCTGGTGGAATATCATTACATCCCCATTCTCGCCGTCTGGGAAATCGCCTGCATCTTACCTCCATTCCCTTTCACACCTCAATGAAGAAGACAGGACGCCCATGCTGGCCAAAGCATCAGGGATGGCTCGATCAGGTCGGCTGGCCACTCAGCCCGTGACCGGAGATTTTGACGACGAACCTCGCTCTGCACCTGAAGTTTTGATGACCGGCAATGGTATTGATACCACGAAAACGGCACCCCAACGATCAATCACAGCCCCGGGAGCATTAGACCTCGGAGCTGTAGATACGCTCAACATCTACCGTCGCCCTAGCAAGGGCGCTGCGACCGCATACTACAACCACCAAAACAAACTTTCGCGGGCCAAGGAGCCAGACCATTCCGGTACCTTAAGGGATATGGGAGATGATGACTGGAGTCCTTCGCAAAGCTGCTACCGTCAATCTTGTGGTAGTTCGCAGGGTGCCAAAGGCGGTATGCGAGATAGTGAATTTTACCTTGTTCCGGGTGCAGGCGAAGCTGCAGAATACTACAATCCAAACAAGCGATTTCCAAGCTTCGTTCCTTATGGTGCAGGAGACGGAGATCGAGACCTTAACAGATGGAGTCCACGAGACAGCGTAGCTCCAGCAACAATTGATGCACAACCTCGAGCCGCCAATGCAGAAGGGTCGTTGCTGGACTCGTCGACCTCCTCGGATAGTGATCGATCAAGCTACAGCGGCAGTATCGTAAGTCCTAGTGACAGTAAATCGTCGTTTGGTGGTCCAGTACCTTCGAGCGCGGAAGACCGTCACTCGGCCCCTCTTCGACCACCATATCCAGATGATCAAGGTCCTTTTGACGACTTGCACGCAGCTCATCCAGAACCTCGCGGCTATGGAGCGGATCTGACACCGAAAAGTGGCGAAGTGACTGCTTTCAAAGACTTCAGTGCCACGCACCCGGCGGCACACGGCCTTGCATTTCGAACCCCTTCGATGCACGCGGTCAATCCGGGCAATAGCGGCATGCAACGACATAACTCTGAAGACGTCTTTTCACCGATCGAAACGCCTCTCGTGGAAGAGGCACAGACAGCCACATTCGTGGCTCCTGAAGCGCACCGACAAGTGGAGGTCATGCCCAGTCGACAACCGACACCAGCGCCTCCAGGTACCGGTCTGGGTATAGGAAATGCCACCATGATGTCTCGCGGGACACGCGAGCTGGCATCCGGTGATTCTGGACCGACGGAGCAGTTGTCAGGAAATCCAGCGCCATACTGGTACGAGCCACAGCCCGCGAGAAGCTATGCAGGCCCCTCGTACAGTGCTGAGGAGACTGGAAGGGGTGATCTCTACGCACCATCACAAGGCCTCTCAGAAAAAGCCAGTATTGGCACGATGAGCTCGTTCAGAGGCGAAGAGAAGGCCCTCGACGATACGCCAGCCAAGAAACCGTGGTATCGGCGCTTTGGCCTCTGTTTGGCCAGTATCGTGGTACTACTACTGACTGCTCTGTTGGTCGTTCTCCTCTTGGTGTTCTTGCCGTTCGGACACGACTCGACACCTGTGCAAGCACAATGGCTTAATTTGACCGGCTTCCCGCCTTTACCGACCGGTGTGGCAACTGTCATACAACCGAAAGCTATCCAGAACGTTGGTGGTTGTGTGAGTCAGGAGGCATTGTGGAGTTGCGCGATGCCTGCGGACGACACGTCAACACAGACGGAGCCAAATTTCAGGTTTCAGATACGCTTCCGAGATGGCGTCTTGCCCTCAAACGAAACTGCTATCGAGCCGTCGAACATTACACTTGCTCGACGTGGGATCTCTGAAGCACCTTCCGCAAGAGGAGTCGTGCGCCGAAGTCTCTGGTCTAATCCACTCTTTGCATCTTCTCCTGCGCCACCATCGAAGAACGATCAGATCTTCCTAGGCCGCACGACAGACAACGCCAGTGCACCTTACGATGGTGAAGAGACACCCTTCTACCTCTCTCTGCTCAATGCTTCGGCACTCACATCTTCTTCCTCTTCCTCTTCAAAGCTCACAAAACGGGACTGGCAATATCCATACCCGACACACACTACATCCGACTCGAACTCCAGCACTTCCAGCTTTCACTTCCCAGGCGAGGCTCCCTCCAGTTCAAATAATGCGAGCGAAGCAGCCGAGACCATTCCTCATGCCGCGACGCAGGGTAACGAGGAGCCAGCCTCCGCCGAGCTGTACCCCTTCGCTTACGCTCAGCCCCTGCGACTGTATGATCGTGGCCTGGAGTCCGAGCACTATGGCTTCTACACATACTTCGATCGTTCACTGTACGTTTCAAGTCCTTCTGGTACGACCAATGCCACTAGCAACTCGAGCTCTTTCGACTCTTCTGGCGGCAATGTGCCCTTGGCCAGTGCCTCTGCAGTATGCACGTGGTCTCAGACCCGTTTACTCGTGCAGATCTGGACTCGGCAGGCGGACGTAGCACGCCTCAACGCTACTTCGGATACCGATATCCCCGCTGTGCACTCGACAGCCAACGACATGACTGCGCCTGGTTCGTTCCCGTACAGAATCACGATTACGCTGGACCGGCATGGTGGCGAGGCGAGCAAGAAGGGCGCGTACTGCCATTCGCTTGACGATGAGCACCGTGTACTACAAGACGTCAGGACTTGGGCTGTCGAGGATCGAGCGTTCGGCGGGGAGCTGGTGCATGCGGCTGCGGTACCGACTAATGACGGGATGACATTGCGCAAACGCAGCGATGATGATCATGAAGGAATAGATGGTGGGACGGGTGGGTGCCAATGCCAGTGGCAGAACTGGTCGTGAGAAGTCGATACTGGACTGGGAACATGTATTACTTTGCTTTACTCTGCTGCTATGTGTGCTGGGCTGGAAGAGATGTTGGTATCGACAGGCCGTTATTACCATGATAATGCCATAATCATAATTCGCAATCGCATATAAATGCTCAAGCCCTCTGCCGAAACATTCAACCGTTTGTTTGCCCGCTCTGAAAAACTTAAACATGCTTCATGAAATCTCGTGATCTTTCAAGAAAGATCATCGTATTACGCCTGCAGAACAGAAGGGTACAAGGGTTAGCAAGTGTTTCAGCCTTTTGGGAAGAGTTCAAAAGGCCTCAGAGCGCGACATAGGTCTGATCGTGTCTCGGGGAAGCCTTTTACCCATCAGTACTTACCTCTATTGCCACTTGGGGAGAGCTAAAAGACGCTTCCAGCGTCTGCATCGACTTTTCTGCGAAGATGCTTTCCACAGAATCGTTGAGTTCAAATTCTTCAAGGACGGCTCCGAACCTACAGACAGTCCCAGTCAGTCGTGTGAAATCACCATACACAAGGCCAAACAGAGGACGAGCACATACCCGTAGCATCTGACCTTTGTCGACAGGTCGTCTCGAATGCGCAACAAATCCTCCTTGGTCAGATGGCCGAGCCGCGGGTCCTGCCAGATCTGCGTCCATGCCATCACAGGTGTAATCTCGCCCTCGGCGCCGAGTGGAAGGCGCGAGCTGAGCGCGAGCAGTTTGTCCAAGTCCGGCGTACCCAGTTCAGGCATCTTGAAGGGGTACGGCTCGTTCGGCTTGTTTTTGATGTGCGAGTACGTGGGACACGTCGCCATCAGCGCGTGGCCCGACATGTGGTCGTATTCGCGGTCGTCTGCGTTCTCCAAAGGATGCTTGAAATCTTGCTCCTCGGGGTTGTGGGAGCGAATGACGAGGTACTGCATGTGGTCCATGCATGGCCGTTCGAGCCTACATGATGTGAGCGTCAGCCGAATAAGATCTTCACTCCGTTGGAAGCGTACCAGAACGCAGAACACGAAAGCGATATTTATCGCGGAGGCGAGGGGTAGGGAGCAGGGACGCGAAGAGGGTTGCCATGGGAGTCGTACGTGAGAACAAAGTCGATGCCGATCTGGTCGTACTCGATATTGTTGTCTGGTGGTTGAGCCAAATTGTTGCGCATTTGTGGTTGCTGCAAGCTGTCGACCTGCTGGTGCTGCACCTGTTGCATTTGCATAGGCAGACCGTGCGATGATGGTGGGCTGAAGCCAGTACTATCGGAACCGGGACGGTAGCTACCAGATATGGAGCCACTTGAGCTGGGGCCGTAGCCACTGTTTTCGCGCTGAAACTTCACTGGGCTCTTGCCGAAGTCGTAGGAGATGCCGTTTTGCGCCAGTAGAGCTTTGAGTTTTCTGTTCTCGTCGAGGATCTTTTCTCGTTCACGCGTAGATTCTGCAAACGTGTCTTTGAGACGAAGGACCTCTTGCTCAAGAGCTTTGATGTATTGTTCCTTGCGTTCCCGGTGTGTTCTGCAGACGTCTTAGCACACGCGTATACTCATGATAGGCTTGCATAATAACCTTTGAGCCTGTCGGTTCAGCTCCTGCCTGCGAGTCAATGCAGGCTTGCTGTCGGGCTTGGGCCCTCTACGTTTCGCAGGTTCGCCATCTGGTTATTTCGTCAATCGTCCTGCCATACTCTACACGGCAAACGAACTCACCCTTTGTTGTCTGCTTCTTCTCGGAGGTGATGCCCTTTAGAAACGGTATATTGCTTAGAGGGCTTCGTTCGCCCCCAGAATTGCTGCCTATAATAACGACACACTTTCACAATGTAGCTTGAGCGGGACGCATCCCGTACAATATCACGGCACTGACCATCCAGCATTGAGAGATGCCAATGGTTGGATAGTCAATGTCATGCATCATGCAGGTCTAGGCTGTCTCTTGAGGCTCAGTGCCACATTGATCAGCGTGTCGGACCATCAGCATTCGCTCGTAGTTATGCATATATCTCGGAAGGAAAGTCGTGTGAGCATGATGGATCCCCCATCCCACTGTGAAAAGGATTGACCAATCTCGCATAGCGCTCAGTACGCTGGACAACCTCGCGCAGTGCTATCCGGATGGTCGGGCTGCCCATGAGTCGTGCCATGTGCCAACCTTTGGCATGCGGGATCAGACGAATGCAATTCTGTCGACTCACCATAGCCGCTCCCTGCACTTGTCACCTCGTGCTGCATGCCGGCGTTCGCGATCGGGTACGTCTGCGGAATCACAACGTTGCCCCAACCCGGCCAAGAGTCACCAGCCCCGGAGCGTGGAACCTGGTTGAAAGCCATCAGTATGCAGTACAGAAGAGTGTTGGTGGTTGTGTAAAAGTTGGTTCAACGCAGGAGCCTCCGTATTGAGATTCACAACAATGGCAATATTTGGAAAGCGGATATTGGGGTGGAACGGCAACCGTCTATAAAGGTGTGTGGGGAGCTAAATGACAAGGGCGGACTCTCGCTCTCTCCACGTTGCCTGGTCTTCAGGTACCCTGTGACAGCGAAGTGCGGGATATGCCTTCAAACCAGGCGCAGCGTTACTCAGCGCACGGTGTTGTTGTGACAAATGTCACCCTCAACAATGCGAGAACGAATGAAGTTGCTTACCTCTGTGGTGCAGGACCCCGCCGCCCGGACAAGACTCGATTGTGAACGTCGGTGGTGGGACTGGGTAACAGACTCGAAACATCCAGCGAGGTGATCGTGCCCGAGTCCTTCTCGATGCTAGGGATCGGAGGTGTTGTGAAGACGGCTCCAATTTGAAATGTCCGGAGCGTCGCGGTCTCTGTGCTTCTTGGCAAGTCGATTCTCGAGGGGTCAAGGGTCACGCTCGAGTTGTGAAGTCGTACGGAAGTCTGATCCAGGACATGAGGTGAGATATAGCCCTTACGAGTTCGCCTGTTGCCGGTGGGAAGAGGTCCGCGTCCGAAGCCAGTGCTGTCAATCCCCTGCCTGCTGGCCTGCTATTTTCGAATCGGATGATGTGGAATTAATCGGCAGGGCTACCTCTCTAGCGTGGTGAAGAGCCGGGATCGCTAGCTCTAGATGCGGTCTGACTGTCGCGTCGTGCACGGCAGTAGTCCTCCTCCGATCGACCCGCCAAGTGATGTTCGACCAACGATGAAGCAACAGCAAGCAGATACATCGACTCTGAGAACGAGAAAAAGGGTCGTGTGTTGGATGTTGGAAGAGTCTTTCCCTTGTCCGACCGACCTCCAGGACCCTCTTGGCGCTTCGTTCCGACCTTACCGGAACAGCATTAGTTTTCACGGAAACAAACATCCCCCCCGCCGTTGCAAGACGCCAACGAACGTTCACTGCATGACACTCCCCCGTCAGACCACTCAGATCGTCGAGGCGCAGACTGCGTGAACTTGCCATGACCACGCGCCTGGGAGGACGCAGCACACCTTTCGCATGGCGACTGGTCCTGGGACTTCGATGCGCAGTGTTCCTCACCCCATGGTTGCTTCACCTTTTCGTCGCCGATGTCATCTTGTCCGGGTTGCTCCCACTCTCATGGCTTCTGCCGGATCTGTGCAACGACATCTCATCTGCAATCGCAGCGTCAGTATGGCGAGGTGTACAGCTGATCTTCACGCGGATCAACCGCGCCAACATAATAGTGTCTGGCGCTGAGAAGCTGCCTCCGGATGAATCCGCAATCGTGGTTTCCAATCATATCGAGTGGACAGACTTCTATATGATACAGGAGTTGGCCATTCGATCTGGTATGCTCGGCAGATGTAGGTGGTTCGCAAAGCAGCAACTCAAGTGGGTGCCGTTCCTCGGCTGGGGCCTGTGGGCCATGGGCATGCCGTTGGTAAGTAGAACGTGGACAAAGGACCAACGAGAGATGGATCGGGTCTTCCATGGCCCGCTCGCGAGGCGTTGGCCGATCTGTAAGTATACAGCATTTCTTATCCGTAGAGGCTTAGGCTGACTGCTTCACGAGGGCTCATCTCGTATAGCGAGGCCACACGATACACTCCTGCGAAACGACTTGAGACCGAGCGATGGTGTCTGCAAAACGGCAAACGTCTACCGCAGCATACACTATACCCACGTCTGAAAGGCTTCATAGCCTCCGTACAAAAGCTGCGCGATACAAGACATATCGAGGCTGTATACGATGTTACGGTTGCGTACGCGCGCAAAGTAGGTGATGGTTATGAGTTTCTGGAGCCGCCCACGTTCGCGCAGTCTCTCATACTGCCGCGCCTCGAC
>JAABUW010003948.1_pt1 | contig 20569 bp, 21 predicted proteins | sample 5560081 | NCBI WGS metagenome assembly JAABUW01 (sample SAMN10711882, study PRJNA513363) | rock metagenome | isolation source: Antarctica rocks | place: Antarctica: Victoria Land, Knobhead sud
GAGGTACGGGCAGCTGGAAGGTGTTAGCTTTGATCCAGTGATCAGGGGTGCTTGGGAAATATACCGATTAAAGCAGCTTCATTACAGCAATTGGCAATATCGGCGCCAGAAAACCCCGGGGTAAGAGCTGCTAGTCGACTGGTTAGGTTTCCCATATCCTCACTTGTAACGATCTTGCCAAGATGGACGTGAAAGATCTGCTTTCGTCCTTCCATCGTAGGTTTGTCAATCGCAATGTGTCTATCGAACCTCCCAGGACGTAATAAAGCCTGGTCCAGCACATCAGGTCTATTGGTCCCTGCAAGAACAACGACCTGCTCCGATGTATTGAACCCATCCATCTCCGTCAAGATTTGGTTCAAGGTGCTCTCTCTCTCGTCATTTCCACCTCCGAAGTTGCCCTTTCCTCTTGCTTTGCCAATCGCATCTATCTCGTCGATGAAGATGATACATGGCGTATTCTTCCTAGCATTTGCAAAGAGATCTCGTACCCGAGAAGGACCGACACCAACAAACATCTCCACAAACTCCGATCCGCTAACACTGAAGAAAGGTACTTGTGACTCCCCAGCTGTGGCTTTTGCTAGCAGAGTCTTCCCAGTACCTGGTGGCCCAGACAATATCGCACCTCGCGGGATCTTGGCCCCCAGCCTTTGGTATTGGCCAGGGTTCTTGAGAAAGCTAACGAACTCCATAATCTCTTGTTTTGCCTCGTCCATGCCTGCAACGTCTGAGAACTTGGTCTTGACATCCGACTCGTGGTTAAACCGTTTCGCTCTGCTCTTGCCAATTCCGAAGATACCACTTTGGGCGCCAGAACCACCTGCAGCGCGTCTTGACAGATAGAATAAACCACCAATTAAAAGTAGGGTAGGCCCGATTGATAACAAGGTACTCATCCACGAAATCTCATCACTGTAAGAAACTGGTATTCGCTCCGAACTCGGGATATCAAGCTCCTTCTGTGCATCCTCCAACTTTCGCTCAAAGGCTTCGACGGAGCCTATACTAAAGTAGTAATGAAAATTGCTGTGCTGTGCAGGACTTTCGGGATACATTTGCGCAGTGGCCTCTCTATGAAGATCCACACGGACACGGCTGCGATTAATCACTGATAGCTTCTCTACTAGCCCCTTGTCGAAGAATGTTGTTCTGAACTCTTGCCATGTGATTTCTTTTGAATTTTCTGACGGGATAACCATGCGATATAGTAGGTATGCCACGAACAATGTGAGAATCGCGGTGCTCATGTCAATTTTGAAGTCAGCTAATTTGAATCCTTCCGGAAGCTCCGCACCCTTCTTGTTGCCGGAGTCAGAGGACGACCGGTTCCACTGCTTGCCTTCACCCTCGTTAAAAGATTTCTTCCCGCGGTCCGTCATATTGCGCTCAAGAGCCTGGCGGCCCATTTTCGAAGTCAAGCGGATTAACTTTGCTGCTGTTGCGAGATCTGGTTGCTGCCCGTTTTTCAGATTGGCCATGACCTCTCTAACTTCTTGTGGGATACCATCTCGCCTGATATCCTCAAAGGCCTTCGCTAAAAGTTTGGACTGGCTTGGAGGCAAACCCTTTCTCACTACCGAAAGCAAATTCTCTAGTTGTTCTTGATCTTCCTTGCTGAGCATAGAAGCCTTCGGTGCATTTGCGCCCTTGCCTTCGCCACCACTGGGCGACGAAGACATTGGGCTGCCATTACTGTAGAGCTGCTCAAATCCTGGAGCTGCCTTGCCACCTGATGCTACCGACTTCCCTTTTGTGTTTGCAGTTTTGCTCTGGTCATCTTTCCGGTTCTTTGGATCCGTGGAGTTGGTGGAGGCGTATCTTCGAGACTGTGAGGTAACCAAACGAGAAGTTTGTACGATGTGGCCGCGAATGTAATGAGAGTATGGGCAGATCTGAGTATCAAAACGTATTCGTGATAATCTTGCGAGATTGCCTGGTCGTCGAAGGAGCGTTGTCATGATAGAAGGTAATGGTGTCGAGGTAGGCGACAAGCGCCTTCTGAGAGCTAGCCGTTGTCAGTTTGTTGTGAGTTGTTGTATCCAGGATAATACAGTCTTGAAAGTCCAAGGGCAATGAGGAGTGGCGGAGTAAATGGAAAGGCAGCATTTGGTGATGAAATATCGCTTACCTAATGAACCTTAGTGCATCTGAACCCTTAAGCCTGACCTTGGGGCATGTATCTAGAGAGTACCTCGTAGGGTACGAATAAAACCGTCTTTTCTACAAAAGACGTGTTTAAAACCTCCTAGCAGCTTTTTTGCTTCGTTTTATTGGTTTTTAATTATGTAAGCTGGGTAAGGATTATAGTAGGGAGATTCACCTTGCTGTTGACCGATGACCTCGCTGTCGCCAGTACTAACCTGCTTGTAGGTTCCTTCCTACCTACCTCCTACCTCCTATCTTCAGCAATGCCTCCGCAACGTGGCGGTAGGCCTTTAAACCAGCTCGTCGCCGATAACTTCCAGAAGATAATCATACCTGGAAGGGCTGTTACTGTTCAGTGTCGTCACTGTCATAAGATCATGGCTCATGCAACTACACGTCAGCAGGCTCATCTAGATCAGTGTGACCAGTACAAAAGAAGATCTATTACAAATCCGGATCATCACTCGATTCAGATCACCTTGGGTGCAAATATCAGAACCCTCGCCGTCGGTGTAGCTAAAAGATTAAATCAAACTGCGGCAATGGCAGTAAATTGCTATGGTCAGGCTAAATCCTTCGAGCGAGAGTACCCTCAACGAGTATGGAGCTTCCTTTACATGGTGAAGGGGTCGATCTGCAGGCCAATTAACCCTCTATAAGTTGCTACTATAAATATAAACCACCCCTGTGTTTAAAACATCCTTCAAGAAACGAGTTTAAAACACGTCTTGAGCTAGCCTAAAGAAGGTAGTCAAAAAACATGTTTTAAACAGATTCGCACCCTAGTACCTCGTAGATATTCTCGCTTTTACACACATGTTACTACTCTATCCACACATGCGATATACATAAGCTTTAGAAGTGATACGAATATCCGAGTGGAAGAAGAGCATCGGCGACGAAATTACTATACTACATATGTGATTATTTCAAACTGCATTACCACACCCTTGGTCCCCGAGTTCATGGACGGTAACTCAGACGTCACGTTTATATATACGACGATATTATAGCTACGTATTCAATGTCGAGCTGCCCATGAGGGTTCTTCGATGTGAGAGCTGTTACTTGGATTTTGACACCCGCTTGTCGCTAAAATTGCCTGGCAATCCCGAGGTGATATTTGGCAGAAACTTTCCCACTCTCTGCTGATACTCCCTGTAATCTGGGTACTTCTTTGCAGTGATAAGCTCAGTGAACCATGTCGAAGCTTGGAAGAGGATTAAGTACGAGACCGCGCCGACAACAGACCAGTTATAATAGGTCTCTGTAGTCCAGCAGGACCACGCATAAAGCACAACCCAGAAACCCTGCTCTGCTGCGAAATTGGGATGTCGGCTGAGTGACCATAATCCAGTAGTATTGAAGCCACGGTCAAGTTCTTCTTGATGAAAATCTGAAGGGACTTTTGCGTTCTTCTGGTAGACTTTCTTCGCTGATTGATACTCTAAAGAAGCAAAGGTTCAGCAATGAACCAAGGGCCAGAAATAACACTCGGGCGTTCACTCACTCCATTGTTGTTCATCCGCAAAGTAAGCTGCCAATACTAAATCGACAAGGACCAGTGAGAATAGAATATCCGAAGCCTGGTATTTATCCTCAGTGAACCTCGCCGCGAGTACCATAACGTATGTCGGCATAGAGATCGTGAAAAGCAGGATCTGGAAATGCGCATGTATCAGTCCACAGGCTCGCACTGGGAAGATTGAAGTAAACTCACACTTTGCGCTAGAGAGATGAAGAGTACATTGAAGACGAAAAAGAGCGGAGGGCTAATCTTCTCCCGAAGCACTTCCCAACGATAGTCTTCGGACCCAATTTGGTAACCGCCTTTCCGCCAGTAATTGTATGTCAAGCGCATCTGATTCTTATTAGTTTCACGTCTTGAGGTAGCTTTGAGACCGCGAGCTTACACTCCATATAACACTGCATACTAGCAACGAATCAAGACGCCGTGTCGACAAGCCAGCGGCATGTGCATATATGACAAAGTGGACATTGTAGACCGTTGGCAAGAGGCTCCAACATCGATCTACTTCCGAGTAATTCTTATTGACCTCGGAAACAATCAAGAAGATGGGGAAAAGAAAGAGAGAGAAAGCAAAGGCTGAGATCAAGGGATTCGTGGATATATAGAGCTGTTTGAGCGCGGACGGATTTGTAATTGATCGGAAAATCTGTTGCGGCAAATCATACAGTTGAGGAATAAAAGGCGTAACAGTGGTGCTGAAGTCAGTACAGCCGGCGAAGGTCTTGATCACTGGTAACGACATCTTTATGTGCACACCGTCCGTGACGATTGAATTTGTGAAGAGGAAAACGGGAAGTGGAAATTAATGACGTTCTTGATGCTTTGTTTACTTTTCCATTGAATGAACCCTGCGTCGGATCTTCGGGGCGAACAATATCAGATGCGCTAAATAAAATACTGTATCTTACGGATTACATGATGGTCTCTCATGGCTCTGTCCTTTATATGCTGATGCAAGACCTCTTCTCAGAACATGAAGCATGCTCTAAGTTCTCTAGAATCTTCTAGACAAATATTTCCGAAATGGTCGGTTGAAAAGCGCAGAGAGAGAAAATTGGAAGCATCGTATAGCGCCAAAAGCCTGTAACATGCATCCTGTTAACACATCCCCATTTGTCATGTCTCGTTCCCCAAGTTCGCATGCTTTACCAACAATGTGCGAAGTCTAAGTGTTTCCGTTGTGCTCTCATCAGTCCTCTTCTGAAGATAGATATGGTCAAGATCGTTCGGTAAGGACTAGCCATGGTGTCTAAGATCCTATGTGTAGCTGAAAAGCCTGCCATCGCAAAGTCTGTTGCCAATCATCTGGCTGGAGGAAACGTCAACGTTGTACGTCTTCTAGTGCTATTGCGGGAAGGTTGGCGGCATGCTTATGTACAATGTAGAGAAACGTAGCTGGTAATCCATATGTCAAGAATTACGAGTTCAATTTCTCTTTTGGGGCACCATGGGGCGATTGCCCTGTGACCATGACCAGTGTCATTGGCCATCTTTACGGCCTCGATTTCGATCAGCAATATCGGAAATGGCACTCGTGTCGCCCAGGTCAACTTTTCGATGCCCCCGTTGTCGAGACTGTGGATCCAGTAGGCTCTGCTTGGGTTGTGATTGAATATGGCTAAATGCATCACAGGATAAGAGAGCCATCGCGGACAACATAGCTCAGCAAGCTCGCTGGGCCAAGGCCTTGTTCATCTGGACCGATTGTGACCGTGAAGGAGAGTTCATTGGTGCCGAAGTGAGGCAAGCAGCCCATAAAGGGAATGCAAGGCTCGAAGTCAAGAGGGCGCAATTCAGCAATACCGAGAGAGCGTAGTTTTCCCGTCGGAGTTTAATATAATGATACTGTTCAGCTGACGCAAGTCCTAGTCATGTCATTAGAGCTGCTCAAAATCCGATTAATCTTGATGAGCGACAGGTTAATGCTGTCGGGGCGAGGATTGAGCTGGACCTACGCCTGGGTGCATCTTTCACTCGATTCCAAACTTTGACGTTGCAGACTATGGGTGGCGATCTTGAAGACCGTATCATTAGCTACGGTTTGAATGTTATTCCGAAGGTTGTCTTATAAATAGTGTTCCTGATTTTCAAATAGGATCTTGCCAATTTCCTACGCTGGGCTTTGTCGTAGACAGGTACTTCCGGGTCAAAAATTTCGTACCAGAGAAGTTCTGGAGTATCAAGGTCATTCAGCATCGAGATGATATCGACGTCTTTTTTTCATGGCGACGGTATAGACTGTTTGATAGGGCATCTGTGGTTGTCTTTTTCGAGCGATGTCTCACAGCTCGGCTTGCCAGAGTGTCGAAGCTGCTGAAGAAACCAACAAGCAAGTGGAGACCTTTACCATTGACTACGGTGGAATTACAAAAGCTCGGTAGCTTGTTCCTGAGGATCGACAGTCAAAGAGTGATGAAGGCAAGAACTGCATGCTTCTGCGATTCCGACCGTGGCTGACGCATAGTTAGGTTGCCGAAGACCTTTATACGAAAGGTTGGATTAGCTATCCTCGGACTGAGACAGACTCCTTCGACAAAGGAATTGACCTTCGGAAACTCATCGAGAAGCAGGTGCAAGATCATGCATGGGGCGATCATGCGCAGGGGTAAGAAAAACATTAATGCTTTCGATGTTCTGAATGCCTGGATTGACTTCACGTATAGGCTTCTAAACGGCAGCTTTAAGCAACCACGGACAGGTCGAAACAACGACCAAGCCCACCCCCCTATCCATCCCGTCAACTACGTGGCATCAACTACCCTAAATGACGACGAACGCCGTGTCTACGAATTCGTTGTCCGACGCTTCCTTGCCTGCTGTTCTGAAGACGCAAAAGGCGAATCAACGACGATTGAAATTGAATACGGCGATGAAACCTTCTTTACGAACGGCTTGCTCGTGCTTCAGAGAAACTATCTAGAGGTCTACCCGTATGAGAGGTGGGAAAGCAGCCAACAGCTCCCAAATTTCACGGTTGGTGAGACTTTCGAGCCTACGGAAGCGAACATTACAGATGGCGAGACTACTCCACCGGGATACCTGACGGAGCCGGAATTAATCACTTTAATGGACGCAAATGGCATAGGTACCGACGCAACTATGGCCGAGCACATTGCGAAAATAAAAGAACGTGACTACGTCAAAACCCAACCCCGAGCGGGCGGTACCCGAGGGAACACAGCAAGCGGTAGTGGAGCGCGCAGGGGCCGTGGTGGAGCTCGGGGCGCAAGAGGAGGCCAAGGAGGTGCCAACACGGGCGGTGGGGGAGATTCGGTTCAGCAATTCATACCCACCACTCTCGGTGTGGCGTTAATCGAAGGCTACGATAATGTGGGCTTAGACACCAGTCTGGGAAAGCCGTTCCTGAGGAAAGAGATGGAGATCAAAATGAAGGAGATATGTGCAGGAACAAAGAGCCGGCACGATTTTGTGCACGAAACGTTGGAGCAGTACAGGGAGGTATTTGTAAGGACGCAGCAGCAGGTTGAGGTTTTGAGAGCCGTGAGTGAATTGTATGGTTTCGCCGAGAGGGATGAAAAGCTGACTCTTGCGATTCAAAGGCGTGCAGGAAATATATTTTCGGGAATGGAACCTAAAGAGGGTGGTTGGGTTTTAGAACATGGACAACCTTACGGAGTACTCATAGCAAAGGTATTCATGTGGGAACGCTTCCTGTAACCAGACATCTACGCGGACCATCCTACTTCGAAAATGCTTGTCGAATATGAAGCGTCTATACACACCTTTATATTCGCGATTCAGTATCAGTATAAAGTCTACCTTAGGATTTCAGATCCCTTTCCAGAAGTCTGGAGTCTATCCCCACAACTCACCGGGCATTCGGCAACATCACTAGTATGTACAAGTCTCTATGGCCTGGGGAAGCACAGAGTACTTTCCGGCAACTGATACGTGGGTGGAATTGGCCAAGACGTTGGAGTTACAGTTTTCTTATGAAGGTAAAGTCGACGCACAGAACTTTCCAAGATTTGGAGCTTCGTCCTGACACGCGATTTGAAGAGCCGCCTTCGGCGTAAATGCCACGATTGCTTTCATACCGCAAGATCAAGTGTTTGTACTCTGTCGCTTCCACCACCAACGGGTCCGACAGCTTCGATCAGTTCTTGCTGATAAGGTATGTTGAGCATCAGCACAAATCGCCAAAATCCTCTCTACCAAGAATAGCTCGATCAAAGCAGAATTGATAGCTTTTGAGACAAAGATCGACAAGCCAAGCCGAGCACCTCCAGTGGGACTGCGCGGGGCTCCATGCGAACCATGGAATGACTTGCATGCTGCCGGATAAGAAATCCAGCGAGAACACAAACTAAAGATAAGGACTCCTGGTGCCACGTTGCCAAAGTATCGCAATTGCTTTGAGCTGTTAGGGTACTAGTCGTGATCGGATATGTGTTTATGCATTTCAAACTGCTCCTCTTCTTCCACACTCAACCTTCTGTTTGGAATCAACCTGAAACTGGGCGCGCTTATTGGGAGGATCTGAGCTGATTTGTTTTAACATGGTGAGTAATTGGGTATGGGCATACTCTTGCTTTGTCCCTTTCGATAGAAGTAGCTGGCGTTCAACCCATAGGAAAGAACGAGAAGTCTTTGTCTCAAAAATCACTCGGGCATTGACCGGTACTCGGACTTTCTAAGGCACTGATAATTACATACTTGAGGAATGTAAGGATGGTTAAGACTCCAAAAGTAGCAAAAGCAATAGAGCTCATAGCCTGGATTTGATAGGCGATATGATTCGAATCCCGCGCTCTACATAGTACTTCGGACGAGCCATCAAGTTAATCGACCGGTACGAACAAAGTACACCACGCTCTCTTCATTGACGCAGACTAGTTGCACTAAACTGCGCGACATTTTGATACGCTAATAGAAGCTAAAGATAATTTCGTACCGAATCTAGACTAGCTTGTAATTTAGATTAAGAAACCTGCCGCCGTCCGAGATCCTGAAAGCACTTGCTGACCCACCCAGACCTGGCCTGAACCGTGACCGAAGCTACCCTGCTTACAACCACTTGCAATCAATATTGCGAACACACCCTCCAACTTGCTTTCAGACTCCACAGTATCCAAACCACCAAGCTGCTTGCACCTGCATTGGTATGTACCTAATTCGCTCATCCCCACTTCACTTCACTTCACTTCCCATCTCATCTCACCATCAAACAGTATCACCACCAACAATTGCCCTTCGCTCACACAAGCATCACTCAAATCGCCCCCCCGTCGCGCAGTCATCAGAATAATATCATCTGAATCAGCTCGCATCAGCAGACCTTTGTCACGTTACAGCTCGCTTGTTTCTGTAAGTACCATCGACGGAAAGTTGAAGCTTGGGACCTTGACAAAGCAAAGCGGAGCACCTTCCCACTTCTTTCACATACATTACCATCAGCAACAAAGACGGCTAATCCGTGACTTCCAGCACAGAAACATCTAACCAAATCGACCATGGCTCTCGTCAACAACAAAAACACCTCCAGCATCGCTATGGCTTTGGCCGGCATAACTGCCTCCGTTGACATCTCAAAGCCATGCGTCACCACACTCTGGTCCGGCCGAGAGACCTTCGCCGCCGTGGCCGCAAGGTCCCTCCCGTCAAACAAGCAGCCGGCGGGATTGCCAACACCACCAAACTCCATTTCTCCCTCTCTCCCACCACAGCACTACAAAGGCCATACCTCTGTGGTACCCACGACCCCTCCAGCTCACCACCATGTCGACTCCGATATTGATCTCCAGGATGCAGTCGATCACGCAAAGGCGCAAGATCAACCTCAGCACAGCTTTACCGGAAACCATGGTCTTGACAAGCTTGCAGACTTAGATGCGACAGGTGCCATCACCCCTGGCCTTCTAGCTAAGCACCACCTCCCGGGAATTCTTCTCGACAACGGCCCCTTAGCTATCCGCCACGTCATGAGCTACCTAACAACCTCGGTACCAGGTTTTTCCAGCATCCCTCCTGCAAAGGCGCGAAGACTGGTAGTCGGAGCTTTGGAAGGACGCGGTAGTGGTGGAGAACAAGGTGGCATCGATGGCGATGTCATTTTCGAGAAAGTGGGTTGGGGAAGATGGGACGCCAAGCGAAGGGGCCAACCATCGCGAGACTCCGACATAAGACCAGTGCGCCACTCCTCACCACAAAGTCAGGGCGGACTTCGGATTCCTGGCGGTAGCTCGCGAAATGATCGCGGCAGGGGCATCGCCTTCTCGCACGACTCAGAGATGGAATACGACGACCCCTCAGATGATATCAATGTGCTTGATCACGAAGCAGACAAAATGTCTCTGGATGGAGACGGCTCCCACTCATCCTCGGATCCACCTTCAGAAGCCCATCCATTACCACCCTTCGACAACGGTGACGTTACAGACGAAGAGGATTGGAGGAGTATTGGGGCAGCCGCCCTTAGACAAGGCTCATATCCACGAACATCTGGTGGCGTGCGGAAAAACTCATATCCAACCCATCTAGCACCCAGGGCCAAAAGCAGAGGCCGAAGCAGGGGTCCTCCAACTTGGACTTTGGCGAAATCAATGCCCATGCGGACTTCCAAAAACATGTATAATAATCACCATCAACAGCAACAGCCACCAGCCCCAGACTTCGCGGGGTTCTCGGCCAGCGACTCGCAGGAGAGAGAAGCTGTGCAGGCGTTGCTGAAACTCGGTTCTGTGTAAATATTCTAGCGGCGTTACTTGGTTTGGGGGTAACACGTATCAGCCATCACTCGGTAGCGCACCAGGCTTGGGCATCATGCAGGCGGTCGGTCTCGGTTCAATGGGTCAATTGCTCGCGGCGGCAGCAGGTTTGGGCTACGGTTGTTACTACTCCTAATATCGGATGGAGGACTCATGAAGGCATCTCGAGTATGGCGTTATTCTTTTCTTCCGTTTCTCGCGAAACATTACTGGGACCTCGACCTTGAGCACGCACGATAATTCGCAAAAGTCGGAGACGTTGCTCGGTCGGTTCGTTTGGACTTTTTAATTTAGCTCTGTATTACTCCCTTCTCCAGCGGAACAGCGCTTAGGTGCTACAGACCCTTTTCAACATCCCCACTCCGGGTACGATAACGCAGGATACCAAAGCACAAATTTGGCAACAGTACTCGTGCTTTCGCAGCGAGCACTTGTATCTACAAGGTAGTCAAATCGTCTGCAACGGACATAGCAAAATAGCTACCTGCTCTAGAATCAAGTTATGAGCAGGTGCAATGAACACCCTACTTTGCCCAGATATCATCGTGAAGTGAATCCTTCTGGTCCTTCGTAGATGAATCTCATGTTTACCGTCTTTTGCCCGGTTCATGTGCCTCATTTCTTCCTCACTCTCTCACCCTTCCTACCACGATCCATCCATTAATTCACTCTGTCTTCCACCTTCTTATCTCTCTCTTCCGTCCATCTCACCAACACCATTTCCACTCTTAGCTCAACACACTCCTACACACACACCCCCCGGTAGTCGAGTTCAAGCAAATCCTAGTCTTTCATCGCCTACAGGCCTTACAAGCTCAACCACGGTGCGTAGAACGGTCAGGGATTTTACTTTGAGCAGTCCTTCTCCTCTACTGATTCCACTCCGTAAAGAACGGCATGCTTTCAATAAAGTTGGGTCAAGTATAGTTCGGTTTGGGTAGTCGGCCACAGAATGGCTATTTAAGGTTGGAGATACTGTAGCCGATTCGGTGGGTTCTATTCTCGAAATTCCTCTTTTCATAACAAGACTTGGCCTGCGATGGACAGCGCGCACGGAACTGACCATTCGATATCTCTAGAACGGATGTCAGTCTTGTAGATAGACATAACATGTCTCAAGCCGTAGTCCTGCATCTTATTTCGTGATCCGGAAATTGGTCCTCCGACAAAGCCTCCGCCCCGCGTGGCTTCGGGGCTCCCAGAGGCCTTTCTTGTTCGGATACAATGAGGCTCCATCGGCGTTCAAGCTTGATGTCGATGACTTGTCTCAATTACTGAGATTGGTACACATGCTTTGAACGACAGATGCTGAGTTCTCAGTACCGACACAAGCGAGGTTGAAACTCCACCTGCATGACGGTACACAGCTACCCTATTGGGAAGGTACTCCATTTTCAACCTACCTTATGTAGTACTCTAAGCTTTCAAGCTTTACAGGAACCCAGACCCTAGCTCACTTCTCCCGAGCTTCCCTTTCAAGCACTTTGCAGCGCGCGCAACAATACATTTTCACCGAACTCATCCTGTCGAATGTCGATCTAGCTGCGGAGAGATCCAGCTTCGATTGACTCAATTACCGAATGCAAGTATGGGCAAACGCGTGATAGTCCAAGCGTGGGCGACCAACATACAGACTATATATCTCGAGCTGTTCTTCATTCATTCCTCGGCACCATTGCCTCTCTCCTACGCCCACAATGCATATCTCCCTTCTTTCTGCTGCAGTGCTCTTGAGCACATGCGTTGCTGCAATCGAAAGCCCACACAAGCGGGCTGCTTTGTACAAGAAGCCATTACTACCTAAACCCATCCTCGCACGTGATGCTCGACCACAAGTCGAGAAGCGGGCACCCCAGTACTTGAATTCGAAATCATCGAGTAAGAGCGGCTCAGAAGGCAGACGCGCAGGTTTCCAGCTGACTTGATATAGAATTTGCTGTCAATGGAAAAGCCATTCCAGAGGTTGCTTTCGATATCGGCGAATCCTATGCAGGAACCCTACCAAACACTCCCTCAGGCAATTCCAGCTTGTGGTTTTGGTTCTTTCCCTCAGAGAATCCCAAGGCTTCGGATGAAATTACTATCTGGTTGAACGGTGGTCCGGGATGTAGTTCCCTCGACGGGCTTTTCCAAGAGAATGGGCCTTTCTTGTGGCAGTCTGGGACATATGCACCGATCAAGAATCCTTATGCATGGGTAAGAGCTCTCAGGAAGTCGTTTTTTGCTTCAAGTGGGCTTACGGTGCGGTATGCAGACTAATCTCACCAACATGGTATGGATTGACCAGCCCGCTGGAGCTGGCTTCTCACCAGGACCTCCAACGGTCAAGAATGAAATCGACGTTGCTCATCAATTTAATGATTTCTGGAAGAATTTCATGGACACCTTTAACTTACACAACCGCAAAGTCTATGTTGCTGGGGAGAGCTATGCAGGGCAATACATCCCATATATTGTGAATGATATGTTGAACAGGAAGGACAAAAAATACTTCAACGTCAAAGGCGTCCAGATCATCGATCCATCTATCAACGAGGACGATGTTATAATAGAAGGTTCGCAATCGTATCTCCACTGCGTCGATAAATATTCGACTAACACCCTCCAGCCCCTTCGGTCATGGCCCTCAACTACTTCCAAAACATCTTCAACCTTAACGCTACCTTCATGGCCGACATCAACAAGCGCGCTGACAAGTGCGGTTACACCAACTTTATGGAAAACGCTCTGCAGTTCCCTCCTAAGGGAAAACTACCAAACGCTCCCAACTCCTCTGTTCCGGGCTGTGACGTCTGGAGCGATATCGTCTCAGCAGCGTACTACGTCAACCCGTGCTTTAACTTCTACCATCTCACTGACTTCTGTCCTTATCTTTGGGACCAACTGGGCTTCCCTTCCCTTGGAGGAGGACCTAATGACTACTTCAATCGCACCGACGTGCAGGCTGCTATTCATGCACCCCCAACGAATTACTTGATATGTGGAGAGTACCAATTCTTCCTTCCCAGCGGCCGAGACGGCTCCGTTCCCAGCGGTCTAGGGCCTCTCCCTAGCGTCATCGAACGTCTGAACAACACAATCATCGCGCATGGAAACCTAGATTTCCTCCTTTTCACCAACGGCTCGCTTGTCACTATCCAGAATATGACATGGAATGGTCAGCAAGGATTCCAAAAAGCTCCCTCCAATGACTTTTTCGTGCCATATCACCCTGGTCTAGGGCAACTAGCTCAAGGCAGTGCGACTGCACCATTCACGCAGGATGCGGGGGCTGGGTATTTGGGCACGACGCATACAGAAAGGGGTTTGACGTGGGTTACGGTTGCCACGGCCGGACATGAAATCCCTCAGTACGCACCAGGAGCAGCATACAGGCAATTAGAATTTTTGCTTGGGAGAATCGGTAGTTTGACCCAGAAGGGGCACTTTACGACACTTCCTGGGAACTTTTAGGGCGCAAGCATTGCGTCGCTCTAGCAATAGGTGAAGCCTCAGAGCTCTACTTGGATATATTCATTTATGGTGTACTTGGAAAAGTATTAACGTAGGAATGTAAGAATCAAGTACCGGTATGATTATATTGAAACGTGTATAAGTTGCCGGCGCATCAATTAGGTTGTCATGCCGACGTCAAGTGGCAGGTGGTTGAAGATGCTATCCGGCAGGTTATGACGATTCAATAATATCTATTAACGATTTGACGATTCCCCATCTTTTCTGACTCATGTTGCATCGAGTTTGTCTAACCTTGTATATCTTCGCCAAGATGACCTATGTGCTTTCTTTTGGCCGTTTCGTTCTGGACCGATCTCTATCCCGGATATATCGACTACGAGTATAGGTCGAGTGAGGATGAGATGCGCGGCCATGCAATCGTGTTTTCTAGCGCTTGGTACCGGCCGATTGGGATGGCCGATCGGTGCCGGGGTATTGTCTCACGGCACGGGTGATGGGAAATGGTATTTGCTTTTTCCGTTGAGATATGGGGAGGACGAACGCTACCCCACATTTCCAAAGTGCGGAGTCTGCATCTGGGGAGGAATGGAGAAATAGCTAAGGCTTCGAGCATGAGGGAGGTAGTAGGATGCGGGGCTCTGCTTTCTTGTTATATCTTGATGTACATGGCCGCTCGTTTTCTCAAGTCTTTTCTTCTACATGCATAGCTTGCTTGGCTCTTCCACGTTGCATCGCATCTGGATCTCTCTTCAAGCAATCATGGCAGTAGCCAGATCTCCAGACCAAGTAATGGCCGCTCTTGAGGCAAGGATGGACGGCATAGAGAATGTGTAAGTCCCCTTTCAAAAATCTCTGCTAAACACAAACTCAAATCTCTCAAAGTCTCCACGCCATCGCCGCCCAGCTAGGCGTCCAGACCGCCTCGCTGCCCTCCCTCCCGACCAGCAAAGCCAAAGTCCTCCGCAAAGACCTCGCCGGATCAGACAACCTTTCCAACGGCATTTCCAATGGCACCACACCCGAAATCGAAACCGACGTCTTGATCGTTGGCGCAGGTTTCGGTGGTGTTTACCTTCTTCACAGGCTCAGAGATGAACTGGGGTTGAATGTCAAGTGTTTCGAAGCCGGCAAGGACTTGGGAGGCATCTGGCACTGGAATTGCTACCCCGGAGCACGCGTTGACAGCCCGATTCCCGTGTACGAGTATTCCTTGGGGAAGGTGTGGAAGAATTGGACTTGGTCGTGCAAGTATCCTGGGTGGAGGGAGTTGCGGCGGTATTTCGATCATGTGGAGGAGCAATTACAAGTTAAGAAAGATGTCTACTTTGACTCCACGGTCGTGGGCAGCGAGTGGGATGCCAAAAAAGAGCAGTGGATTGTGAGAAGCGAAGATGGCAAAGTGGCTAGATGCAAGTATTTCATTCTTGCGACGGGTTTTGCGGCAAAGAGGCATTTTCCAGATTGGAAGGGTTTGGACACCTTTGAAGGGACGATGCATCATTCTAGTTTTTGGCCAGAAGAAGATGTGGATGTTACGGGCAAGAAGGTCGCTGTCATTGGCACTGGATCTACGGGCATCCAAATTGCACAAGAGTGTGCGAAGAAGGCGGCGAGCTTGACGGTGTTTCAACGGACGCCGAATCTGTGTTTGCCGATGCAGCAGTCTACTCTTACAAAGGATGAGCAAGCGGCACGCAAGAAGGATTACGAGCAGTTTTTCCGACACCGGCTTACAACGTTCGCGGGTTTTCCATTTGACTTTGTAGATAAGAACACGGCGGATGATACGCCGGAGGAAAGAGAGAAATTCTTTGAGAAGCTATGGCAGAATGGCGGTTTCGAGTTCTGGCTAGCGACCTACAAAGACATGCTCTTTGACACCACAGCCAACAGACACGCTTACGACTTCTGGGCGAAAAAGGTCAGGGCACGCATCAACGATCCAGTTAAGAGGGACATCCTAGCCCCCCTCGAGCCCCCTCACGCTTTCGGCACCAAGCGCCCCTCTCTCGAACAAGACTTCTACGAGCAATTCAACAACCCCCACATCAACGTCGTCGATGTCAAAGCCAACCCCATCGTCGAGGTCAAACCCAAAGGCATCCTCACCGCCGACGGCACCTTCCATGAAGTCGATCTCATCGCCCTCGCCACCGGCTTCGACTCGGTCACCGGCGGCATGAAAAACATGGGGCTCCTCGACGTTAATGGCGTCCCCTTGGCTGAGAAATGGAGAACGGGCACCTGGTCCTACCTCGGCATGGCCTGCGCCGGCTACCCCAACATGTTCTTCCTCTACGGCGCTCAGGTAATTTTCCCAATGCCCCAGCACTATGCCCAAGCTAACCCGCCACAGGGCCCCACAGCCTTCAGCAACGGCCCCACCTGCGTCGAAGTGCAAGGCGGCTGGATCATCGACGCCATCGCCAAAATGCGCAAAGAGGGTATCCGTACGGTCGAGGCGACTAAAGAGGCGGAAGAGGAGTGGCGCAAGAATGTGACGGAGCTGAGCGATAAGACTCTGTTCCCGGGCACGAATAGCTGGGTACGTTTCCCCGGTCTCATCCCCCCCTTCTCTCGCGCCGTCCTTCTTCGTCTCCGAATATATTATGGAAGCATATCGAACTTTCATTCCCCTTTTCTCCCATCTGATCCACCATTCCAACTCAAATTTCACAAACATAACAAGGCAATGGCTGACGCCGATCGATAGTACATGGGCGCCAACATCCCCGGCAAACCGCGCGAGCAGCTGAACTACGCGGGCGGGTTTCCGTTGTATCAGAAGGAGTGTCGAGTCGTGTTGGACGAGGGGTTTAAAGGGTTCAATGTTGTGGCTGCGTAGGGGGGCGGGGGGGGGTTTCGATTTCGATTGCGTTGACTAGACATGGAAATCTTTGTGACATTTTGTTGTAAATAAATATCCATCTCCTTCATACCCGTCTCCCCTCCCTCCGTAAACTTCAAGCACATAGAAACCACACCGTCCCATTTCTATTTCCATCTCCCCCAACCCCCACCAGCGCATACGAAAAAACCACCCTTTCAATCCTCATCTCCCTCCCCCTACTATCCAACTATCACACCCCTCACCCCTACGTCCAACCCAGCTAAACACGCGCAAACCATCCCTCCATCCATCCCACCCACCAACCCACCAAGCCCCAACCCATCTCCACCCCACCCCATCCAAGCCCCCCAAAAAACCAAAAAACCCTCTAGAAACCTTTGTACCAAAAAAAATAAAATAAAAACCAACCAACCCTCAACCACACTTCCCAGAACCCACCAAAAAGCCGTTCTCATCGCCCCTCTTCTTTCTTTCTTCCCTGATATATCCATAAATCCCCCCGAACCCCTTGAATATATATATGTATAGCTGGGTAGTGGGTAGGGGCGTGTGTGTTTTAGTTGGTTGTGAGTTTTTTTTTTTTTTTGTTTTTTTTGGGTCGGTTGATATGTGAGAATGATGGTGGGAGGGTTGAGGGGGGGGGGGGGGGTGAGTTCTTTATAAAGGGGGGAAGGTAGGAAGGTCGGATTGGGAAATGAGAAATGGGAAGGATTCTCCGAGACGAGGTGATGTGATGGCGAATCAACTACTATTTTGCGCTCGAGGTAACGATATCTTTGGTTCGAAGGAATGATTCATCGCCGCTCTATCTTTTCGGTATCTCTCGTTGTCTTCCATAGTCTTCTACATCCGCGTCAAGCTAAAGCAACGATTGCTTAGATCAAGTTAGCAATTCATCGAGTCACTTGTCCAGTCGCACAAGCAAAATTCCGTGATGTCGAAAGAAAGAACCTAGTGATTGAGGCACTACTGATTGGCATTTACACAAGAGGAAAAAGCTCTGAACGAAAGCACCACCACGACTTGCCCCCCACCTCCCCCCCATTAATTGAAGGAACAACCTTTACGATAAGAAAAACCACAGAAGCATAACAGCAAAACAGCACAAGACCGCCCCTCGAGACCCGACATTACCACCCCGTCAGGAAGAAAAAGTTCCCCCTATACCTCACCCTCCTTCATCTTCTCCTTCGTGCCGGACGCAAATAGCAGCTGGTTTGCGGACGGACGTGAGCCTCCATTTGGAAGCTTCTCCAACCAGATACCTCGTGACCAGGTCAACGACCCCTTTTCGACGTTGGACGGCAAGGATCGGCGACCGCGAAGGCGGAAGTTTCCGGTTTTAACAGCCCACAAGTCAAAATCGTCTGTCCATAAGTGATGCCATTGACGGATGGTGGACAGGTCTCCCAAGTACACTCCTTGGCGATAGACGTCAATGTCGTCATAACTTCGGGTGCCAGTGTAAGTCGCAGTGGCGGTGCCAGTGTGTTCTTGTAAGATTGCGCGGTACACCGATGCAAGAGATGCACCAACTTCACAGTCGACGCCATACGATCCATTGTGAGAGGGCTCAATAAAGAGCATGCGAGGTTTGAGAGATTTAACCTAAGGACGACTGCTATCAGTATAACAAATTCTGCGTAAACCTCTGCCTTTGCAAACATTGCTTACCGTAGCACATCGCTGAGTCCACTGGTCGTCCAACGGAAGACGGACCCAAAACCTGTCACCAGCTTGAAACACTTTCGCAAAAATGTCTGTTAGCTTTCGCGCGCTTCGGGAATTCGTAGGAACCGGTACATTGATGCCGATGCGCCGATACCAGAGAGGATCGTAAGCTAAGCCCACGGTGGATTCCATATAAGACTCCAAAATGCTTGGCGATAGTCCATTGGCCTGGAGATATTTGGATGTTTGATACGCATCCGCTGGGATCTCAATTTCCGACTGAGCGTGCGTTTCAGTAATCCGTGTTGGTTGAACAAACTGACGGGAAGTGGGCACATGGTGAAAAGTATTTGGTCCGAGATCTACAGACTGAGCAGGAGACTCTTGATCGGCGTGAGAAGTCGCCTCTACACTGGCCTGTAAGTCGTACACCCCTAGACGGGCTTGCCGGTCCAGAAACTCGTTGGGTGCTGGGTCAACTCCAATTTGAGCATACGACTCTTGGCCGGCTTGAAGTGTAGGATCTATACTGAGCTCGGCTCCATAAGATGCTTGATGGGTTTGCTGGTTCATGGACTCATGGGATACTTAAGCACTTTAGCAATGCATAATGTGGGATAGATGGATCTTAGCTTACTACTAGGATATCCATCCCCTGTTTCACTACGGTATTCGTCCTCCATCTCACTAGAATATTCATCCTCCATCTCCTCATCCTGAAGCTGCTCGTGAAACCCATGGCGGTCCACCGTAGCCGACTGTTCGTATTTGTTGAGTGCCTCACGCAAATTTTGAATCTCTTCGCGAAGATCGTATACTTCGCTTGAATGATCGAGTTTAGTATCCCTTAATTCCTTACGCAAACTGGCAATCTCTTGATCTTGCGCACGGAGAGCCAATTCCGTCAAGTCAACATCGGTAACGATGTCTGCCATCTTGACTTCCTGACGGTATGAGGAAGCGAATGGACGCGGTCTTAACGTAGGTTATGAAGTTCTTGTTGAGCGTGATGAATCAGGTTGTGTGTAAACTTGATGTTGTGTTACTGAAGTGATCATTGTGCGGCCGGCTAACCGAAAGAGGACTCGAGGCAAAGCAGATGAATGTGATATAGTCTTCACATGACTTGTTCAAGCTTTTCAGTATGCTAGTCCTAAGAGCAGTACTTCATTCATGTCCCTGGTCTGCGCTGGCCTCTCCTGTCACAGTGAAAATCCACTGAAGAGAGATAACGAGAGGACTTGAAACTGTCAAAGTCCTAGAAGAAAGAGAATAGGAGAGGATGACTAGCGTGCCTGAACTGTCGAGAAGCCATTCTCCTGAAACAGATGGCAGTCTACTGACTGGTAAAAAGGCAGGACTATAACCAAAGCGCAGTATATAACGGCACATAACTATATCCATGAAAGGCTTAACGTTATATCAGTATCCATCCTCGAAGCAAGAAACGGGCAGCTTATGGCACCCTAGCCATATAGATTTAAGGTATGAGAATGAACGAAAGGACAAGAGAAGGCAAGCGACAGAGGAGAAGAAAGGGGAAGGATGAGACAGATAGAGACGCAAAAAAGAATCAAACAAGCAAGCGTCCAAGGTGCCGGCACGCAAAGAAGCAAACAAGAATGAAAAGGCCACTTGCTTCCCTACCTGAACGGCGCCTGACAGTGTGGCAGCCACCCATAACTTGATATCTTCTATGCAAGACCTCGTCCCGCAGTGCAGCAGTACAGCAATGCCACGCCAGCAGCAGCAGCAATGTACGCTCTCATACCTTAGACGAGCATGCCAGACGGCCACAAAACGCCCGCGAACACCAAGCCAAAAACGCAGGCTCTTCGCATCTCATGACGCCCATCACCCTATCAGAGCCAGCCCCAGGTAGCCCCAGACAAGCGTCTCACACGCACCTATCGGGGCCTTCACGCCATAGCACTGCCATGGCAGCGTGCGTGTCGTCAAGTGTTCAAGGCATCACGCAAATCGCCCCTGTCGTCGTAGGAAGATGGGACGGAGTGAGGTGGGAGTCTTAGCGAGCGTATAGAAAACCCGCGGGGTTATGTTTCGAGACCCGAGGGCCGTATCTTACGGGCCTTGCGTATTATTCGCGGTCCCCCTGGGGCCGTGGGATTTGGTTTCTACAATAATATTGATGTAGGCATAGCGGAGTGGATTGCCTCTCTCCTT
>JAABUW010003953.1_pt1 | contig 20556 bp, 27 predicted proteins | sample 5560081 | NCBI WGS metagenome assembly JAABUW01 (sample SAMN10711882, study PRJNA513363) | rock metagenome | isolation source: Antarctica rocks | place: Antarctica: Victoria Land, Knobhead sud
GCAAGCTTATCCTTTGGAGTAAACAGTGGCCAATTCGTTGGGAACTTCATATACGCCATATGCGTGTACTGTACTGGGTCGTGGGTAACCAGTGTTCGATAGCGATGCCTCCAGTTGTCGCCGACCCGCTCGTTCTTGTCGATGATCAAGCAAGACAGTCCTAGGGTTTGCAGTCTAGCTCCGAGATTGAGACCCGACTGGCCGGCGCCGATGAGCAGAACTTGCGGCTGCTCGTCCATAAACTTTTTCTGGCGCTGTCGACGTTCGTACCAGTTGCCCTCTGACACGCCGCCCTTGAGCGAATTGTTACCTCCGTGAGGTCGATGTTCACCCTCAGCTTCCACGCAGCCGTGCAGGTCCTGGAGCGCTGTGTATACCATGTGCGCTTTCCACGATCCGTTCTGCAGGGCGACGAGTCTGACCATGCCTTTGCCTGAACCAGCGCCAGTATCAAACGAAAACATGGACTCGACCCACTCGAGTCCAGAGATTGGCTCCTGCTTGTTCGGCGCGAATTTGCCGCTTTCTTGTATCTTCAGAGAGTGCAGCTTTGCTTTGCCGAGGAGTGGTTCGAGGAACTGCGCGATCTTCGAAGGCCCTCGCAGAGTACGGAAGTCCCACGACATGGCTAGATGATCGCGAAACCACCCATCCTCGTGGAAAAGTGCCGCAACGTTCGCCGCACGGCCGCTATCGAATGCAGCTTGGAACGCTGTAAGCCATCGTTGAACGACCTCTTTGGGAGACTGTATCTCTGTTACAACAACGTCGGGTAGGCTTTTGCTGAGTTGAGGGAGTGTGATGTCGTGCGGTTGTGCCACGATCGGAGCTGCCATGTTGAGGAGGTGAGATTCGAGATAGTGCACAAGTGCCAGGAGATGAAATGCAGAGAAGAGGAAATGCTAGAATACCTAAAGCAATCGTGGAATCATATTTGTACCTGCCTTCCATTACGCTGTACTCCGTACAAACTGTCCATGACCCACGGGGCTCGTCGCCGAACCACTGTTTGACCCGCCAGAGCTTCTGTGCCTGGATGTACTTATGCTGTTGGGGTTTCGCGTTCGGCCAGTAGTAGTCTGTGGTGGATGGCACCCGGTGTCTTCGTTCGAGCTCATCTGTGGGTATCGAAAAGGAGGCGAGCGGCAAACCTTGAACAGGCAGTTGTCGCGGCGAGGAGGCTCCGGACTACGGGCCATGTCGATGCCGGCTGGACGCAAGCCAAGCACATCGGCAAAGTTTCACACGGACTGCCTTCCTCTTTTAAATAAGGTAGGGAGGTCTCCCGGATGACCTTTGCCAGTGATCAGCGGGCACCGAGGCCGATGGGGTGCTTGAATACTTTAATTGATGTTTCCGAGCACCGGGCTCCATAGTGGCTTCTGATGAAATTTGAGTTCTAGGTGTCTCGAATCTCGATGACCGGACGACATTCGACGATGTCAACGAGGTACAGTGAGAGTGTCCCGTGAGTGACAGGCGAAGCCAATCACCTAGAGAGTCGCAGTGACCCAACACCTAGAGTAATCACTCCGTTTCAGTGCAAACATATTCCAGAGAAAGATTAGTCTGACTGATTGAGCCTCAAACTCAGGCATAGCAGGTTGATTCGACTGTCTCGTGCATGCACAGTTTTGGGGGGATTGTAATCTCATGTATACGTTGATTCGACCGACGATAGAGACGAGATATCCTTCACATGTCCATTCAATTGACGGTTGCTTCGTCCATACCGTAATCACGACTCCTTCGAGTCACCAATGCCACCTACGAGAGTGCTTCAACATGAATTGTGCCACTCATCTTACGGCCCAACACCTCGGATTCGTTCATCATATCGATTCGTCTTCTCTCGGCGTCGATCGCCTCCTGCGGACGACTATGCTGTTTGGCAACCTTGTCTCCAATGCGAATGATGGTGGAGTGTCCGGAGTCACGGTCAAAGTAATCATCCAGGTCTTCCAGTGTCCGATTTGCCGTCTCTGGATACAGGAAGTAAACGACAGGCAGGAACGCGACGTTCAGCACGGCGAAGACTAATTTGGTCAGCAAAGTAGGCTCATCGGTACTGCCGCATCTGACTCACTGATGTAGAATCTGTAGCCTAGGTTGCGAATACCGACAGACGTGAATTGCGTGCATACGAATCCAAACAACCAGTTCATTGACGTCGCAGCGGCAGCCCCGCGTACACGCATCGCCATCGAGTTGATCTCAGCCTGATAGATCCAAGGCACCATACCCCAGGTGCACCCGAAAGCGGCGTAATAGAAGAAGAGGAAGGTGATGGCAACCGCTCCCCACTGAACAACGGTTAGCTTGTCGCATGCGTGATTCAATGGTGCTTGGTGCCTTACCTGCTGCGGAGCAGTAGCCAGAAGTCCCACAGCAATGGCGACCATGATATAGGCAAAGCCTTGCAACCCAAGACCAGACAGCATGAGGAATCGTCGTCCAACTCTTTCGATGATCTAGAAAGCGAGGGCAGTGGAGATGCAGTAGGTTGTTGCGTTGACACCGGTGAGGATACGAGCCATGAGTGCGCTCATACCGAGGTTTTCGACCAATGTGATGCTGAAATAATAGTTCAATGCGTTGATCTGTCGAAGTCAGTAATGGGGACGTGGTTGCAATGGCGATCAGGTAGAGCTTACACCGCCCATCTGTTGCATGAATTGTCCACCCATACCCAGCAACATGCGCTTGAGATGAGACGATCGATCTCGGCAGGAGAATGACCGTCTTGAATGAGATCTTAGATTGCCGCTCGATCTCCAGCGAACCTCGGATGGACTTGTACTCGTTCTGCACAACGTCGTCGTCACTGCTCAAGCCTTTGCCGAGATATCGTCGCAACGATTCGATGGCATCCTCGTGTCGATCTCGGAGCATCAGCCAGCGAGGTGATTCGGGCACTAGGAACAGAAAGGCGATGAGCACAATAGCTGGAACCAGTTGGAGGGCGAACGGAATCCGCCACTGGCCAGAGTTCTCCAAGAAGAATGTTCCGAGTGTCAGCCAGCTCGCAATCATGTAGAAGACAACGTTGTGCAACAAGCTTGCCTCTTCGAGAGCCTCGGACACATTCGGCTTGATACACGCCACACGTCGCAGAGGTCATACCTTGCAGGTCAGTACAATGCGGAAGCTCGTTGCCATCGGTACGTACCATTGCCGAGTCCGTTGATCACTCTCCCAATCATCAATTGCACGAATGAAGTAGCTGAGAACTGAAGGATTGCTCCAATGCTGCTAATGCCGGCCCCAACTCGTAGCGTGTTCTTGCGGCCCAGCTTGTCACCGCATAGAGCAGTCACAAGGCAGCCGACGAGATTTCCAAGCTACTCTGGTCAGCTATGTATAACACACGTGCGATGGTGCAGATGTTTACTGAGAAGATGCTGGTGAAGGTCCCTTGCATGACCGGGTTTCTGACGGATGGAAAGGTGTCCAGGAACCGTTCGCTGACCAGGATTCCGGCGATGATGCCCTAACAGTGGTCAGTCTGCTTGTTGTCGTGTAATGATGTAGATGACTGGTCAGACATACTTGTTCGTAGCCATACCATGCCTGAGCGGCAGCATTGGCTGTCGTCAAGACGACTTCAAGAGTGTATCCTTCGAACTGTGGTAGTACTGGCATGGTGATAGACGCGTAGAAGAGACCTTGACTAGCAAGAGTGTCGACATCTGGGACGGTCGAGCTGTTCTTATGTACTTCCAAGACCTAGGCGTTGCGGTCTTCCCCATGAGCCCCAGCCGACCATAGGCTGGGGTGCAGGAACAAGATCCGCGCACGATTGGCGGCATCGTGGCAGCCTCGTGGTTCATGACTCGGTGCAGGCAAGGAAACTGATACGAAGGCACAAGGTTTGAAGCAAGCGCAGGCGTGGAGGAGAAGAGGTCGCGGGAAGAATGCTCCGCAGTCCGTGTGGATATGGGCGGGTCAGCTTGGCTCGGCCTGACATGGCCCGAAAACAGCCGGCAAAACGGACACACTCTTCGCCGCCTCACCATACCCTTTCTATCAGCTAATTTACTGTTAGCACCAGCATGAACGATGAGACAGCGCCGACTCCGCCGTCGGAGAGGAAAGCCGCGTAAGTGAGCCCGGGTCTCTTCTGCAGGTGTTGTCTGACCGAGGACCGTTCGTCAGGTGTAACGTCTGCCGAAGGCGCAAGACCGCCTGTGACAGAGGAAGGCCAAAATGCGGCCTCTGCGAAAAGACCCGCTTGGTCTGCCAGTACGCGGACAAGGAGCGACACGCAGCGGGCTTGCGCGCCGGCTATGTTCAGAGTCTCGAACAGCGGATAGGTACGTCGCCACCACCGAGACTCTTTGTACAGAGCTAACATGGTGTAGATGGCTTGGAGAGCAGGCTGCAGAATCTCGAGGCCCGCGCTTCTACAGACGTTGCTCCGGGCGATCTCATGCAAAGTGCTTCGAGTAGCGATGCCTACGGACAAATGGACAGCTCATGTGCGGACGCAGGGAGTATAGTGGCGTCAGCAACTCGCGGCTCGAACCAATCTTCAGGATTGATCGGGGTTCAGGAAGGTGCTCGAGACCTCAATGAGCATGCCTTCGACCTAGGCAACATCACAGATCTTTCGCCACCACACAACAAAGCTCTTGACGATCCTCTGGCCTTTCCGGTGATTCAAGAGCTTTGCGGAGTCTGGTTCCAGAGGTATCATCGATGGCTTCCGATCTTGCACAGGCCAACGTTCATGCAAGTCTTGGAGTCGACAGACACAGTAAGGTTTTCCAACTACGCGCTGGTGGTTGAAGCCATTGTGGCAATCACCCTTCCAAACTCTCGTATCATCACGACTTCTGCATCGGATCAAGAGCGATTGCGAGCCCAGCTTACTTCGTCTGTGATCCTGCGGTGCATCGACACCCAGTCAGTGCAATCAGCACAAGCCCTGCTGATGTTGTCGGTCTTTCACTATGGAGAAGGAAACTTCGCACGATCGTGGAACTTGCTGGCCATGGCTCGAAGGATAACCGTCCAGCTTGGCCTGACAGACGCGAGCAACTTCGGTACTGCATCAAGTCCGACAGCATTGCGGAGACTGGCAGATTACACCAATACCGTGGTCACTCACGAAGAGAAGACACGTGCCTACTGGATGAGTCAAATGCTGGAAAGTATCTCCACCATAGGAGCATCGTATGAGCTGCCTTTGCCTGCCACCCCTGGGGGTCCGTTGCTGCCCTGCAGTGACACCTTCTGGGATTTCCCGGATGAAATGATGAGTGAGCTGCAGATCAGGCCGTACAATTACTGCTCTGCATTTTCCCTGTGTATCATAATTGCAGCGTCCGAGCTTCCGGTGGTTCATCAACTGCTTCGCAAGCCGGTCAACATGGAAGCCTTTGACGAGCGGGATGCCTGGCAGATGGAGGCACAACGCATAGACGAGCGGCTCACGGCATGGCGAGACGAGTTCGTGGCGGCCGTTTTCCGTCTGATCAATGCTGAGTATGCATCGAGGGAGCGCCCGGAGATGGATGCATACGTAGTCTTGACCAACTGTGTCCTAAATACTGCCGTCATCACCCTTCTACAGCGTCGCACTGCGTCTCCGGAAGGGACTGGACAAACCGTGGAACCGTGGGCATTCGCCAACACTCGATGCGTGTATGCCGCCGAGAACACCGCTTTCAAGATCCGGCAGATGGACGAAGACGAATTGCTGGTGTGCCATCCACATCTGATGAACTCGATCTTCGTGGCAGCACGCTTCTACATTGTCCACTCCAAGGCGTTAGATGCGAATGTCCCGAGCAACCTTCACTGTCTGGCATTTGCACTGCACACGTGCGGCAAGACGTGGCCACTGGCTCGCTTCTACGAGAAGATCCTCCGCATCGCAGTGGCCGAGTTTCGCACACCGGTTGCTTTCGCCAGCTTGCCCAAGGTCTTCTATGATCTGCGGCAGACAACTTTCGACATTGCCGGCACTCTTATTGAATGGGTGAAAGGGCCTGGTGCGGATGCTGGAACCACGATGCCAGCTTCGAGTGGCAACCATGGTTCGATGATGTTCACACCGATGTCAATTAACTCGCTTACCTAAGCACGTCACTGGACAGGCAAAACTGTTCTCAGAGTTACGACTAAGCTCTGTGTAGTACTTTTGAGACTACGTACTTTCGTCGACAGCGCCATGACACACCGCTGAAGTTCAATTGAGGCACAACTCCATCTCGGAATTGCTTCGTTGCATCTCTCGGTGACTGGAAGGAGTTCGGCGGTACACGGCCCGACTTGGCGTTGGTAGAGGACCATTGCCATCAGCTTGTGCTCTCCAGTCAACTGTGACAGAGTCGCGGGACTCACTTCTGCACACATTCACGCCCTTCAAGCAGTATTATGATGATGCCTCCGCCAGAAACAAATGATGTTGCATTGCAGTCGAACGGGAGCTCCCAACATCACAGCGGCCAAGACTTGTTCCGTTTGAACGACCGCACGATTATTGGTGGGTGTGGAAACAGCAGAAGATAGCATAGACGCTGACGCGGGTAGTGACCGGCGGTCTCGGAAGTCTGATGGTGTCGCTGGCACAGACTTTACTCGAATCTGGTGCTGATGTCTTTTGCACTGATCTGCCCGAAGCGCCTCCGGATGAAACATGGCGTATGCTTCCACTACCACACTGGGTCCTCCCTGCACGAAGTCTAACGATAACACAGTACCGCTGGAAAATGTTGCACAGAGAACCGGCCACCAACTGAGATACGCTTCTTGCGATGTGACCAATGAAGAGAGCGTCTCGAGAGCTTTCGAAATTGCAGAATTGGACGCTCAATATCCTGTCCGGGGCTTGGTCACCTGTGCCGGCATCTTTGGGCGAAGTGCTGCCACCGATTATCCAGTAGACAAGTTTCGCCGGATCATGGATATCAACGTTACTGGGACCTTTCTCTTTGCCACGGCGGCAGCTCGTATCATGCAGCGTCGTATGGTGCCTGGTAGTATTGTTATGCTGGCCAGCATGTCTGGAACCAACGTCAACAAGGTGTGTGTGGTGCCTTGTGACCCTGCAGGCGTATGAATGAACAAGGCGCTGACAGACAGCAGGGTGTTGATACTTGCGCATACAACGCATCTAAATCCGCCGTACTGCAGCTTGCTAGGAACCTGGCAGCGGAATGGGGTAACGATGGCCAGCATCCTCCCATCCGAGTGAACACATACAGCCCAGGGTATGCTTGGCACTCTATCATATCTTTAGACCACGTTGATCGATTCTGACACGGAGAAGGTACATCATGACACTCATGACGATACCAACCTTCGAAGCCCTCCCCGAATTGAAGACCTTATGGCCGGAGGGTAACATGCTCGGCCGGATGTCAACGGTGGAAGACCACAGGTCAGCTATCATCTTTCTTCTTTCGGATGGCAGCTCGTACATGACTGCTTCGGATCTCCGAGCTGATGCAGGTCATTGTGCATGGTGAGAGCCATCTTGACTTGAAGCTTCTCTGGAGGTGTGAGGTGAGGTGCTAGTGCTGTATCCATGACTCCTGGCAATCTTACAGAGCGTTGGATTTTACGAGATGGGAGTCGATACCATAATGTCGGGCTCCAGTTGCTCCACAGTCGGGATATCACTCCGGATCCGTAGATTAAGAGCTAGCTTCTCGCAGTCAACATCACATGTGTACCATCGAAGTCATGTTGTCATCTGCTTGAGCATAGCAGCGAGAACAAAAGCTATACATCTGGTGCCGCCAACTTTTCATCCTTCCGTGTGTCACGTCTCAGCTAGGACGTTGTGGGTTCGACGAGGGGTGTATTGCCAAAACACGCGATCTCGCTGCATGAGCCTGGTGCATAACATTGGAACGGTGTAGATGTGCCTTATTATGCTATCAAAGCGAAATGAAGATTCACCTTCCCACGCAGAACCCCATAAGCGGGCTTCCCAGCCATCAAACGAATGTATAGTCTCTTGGCAGACATGCGATAGCGACAGTGCCTCATGTGTCTCCTTCCAATTCCACCAGCCTGAGCTAGCATGTATTAGCACTCACTCGAAAATCTCGACCTTGTATATCTCTCTCCCCTTACCTTCGTATGCGCAGCCATGATGGCATCGCTCTCCCCGAGACCGGGCTTAGCAGGTTCCCTCGTTAGGATCGATTCGAATCCACCACTTGCCCTGGTCGTTGCCCGGCTGTGCGTATTCCTGCTCGCTCCCTGTCTCGCACCCGCCGCGCTCTCTCTTGAACCAGTCGATACAGTCGGAACTACTGATCGACGTCGCGCCGAAAAGGTTCCCCACCCAGTGAAGCTGTACATCCAAGCGGTTATCGCCCTTGCCGGTCCAGTACCCGTAGCAGCGGTTCTGGCTCGTAGTGATTCCTCCAACCTCGGGAAACGCTGCTTCGCGGCAGAAGATCGTTATGTCGTCAGTGATCCAAGATTCATCGTTGGATGATGGGATCAGATCGCCAAAACGCAAGCCTCCATTGTAGCAACCGAGAGCGTTGACTCCAGGTCCGTATAGTGCGAGCAAGCCGGCGGCAAGAGAGAGAGTGCCTTTGAGGTTTGACATCTCGTTGCGTTTAAACGACGTCGAAGTGATGGGTGTATGTAATAGGCGCGGATGTCTCGAGAGCTATCCTTGTTGCCTAAGAATGATGTTGATGGCATCACTTGAGCAGTGGAGGAGCGCTCTCTTATACCACCTCGTACCTACTGTGGTGCAATTTCCAAGGTTTAGGATGCACTTTGATTGCGGAAGCGATGCTGCGTCGTGCTTTGGAAGTCGCAGAAAGTCACCAAAAGCGTGTCTGCCATACAATTTACGTGCTTAAACTCGACGCAGTTTAGGTCTTCATTGAGCAGCCAATTCGGAGAATGCTGGAAGGATCAAAGAGTTGATCACGTTGTCCAACGCGAGAGGGATCCGACGTCCGCACCTAGGGCGTGTCCTGTACCATGTCCATCATAGCGCTCGCAAGGGGACCATGACGGTCTTTTTCTTTGCCCTCGAGATGGGGGACGAAGAGTTGCCACTCCTACCAGTCTGCGCAATTTGTTTCACGGGTTCGCCTTCCTCAAAGCAGGCTCGAAACCAGCACCCTGGCTTCTCTCGGCGATACGGAGCGTGAAGAGCACGTTGGTGGTAGTGACAAGGGTACGAGCGAGCCTGGAAAGCTGCCAGAGACGGTGAAAGCGCTGTCAGTGCGGCAAGTTTTCGCTTTGCTGGCTTCTTGCCGCCATGCATCTGCCGCAGCGTCTCAGGCGTCATGCGGGTGTATTTTTGGCTCCGTGTTTGCTCGTCCACGCAAACGTTGCCCTGCACAAGCACTTCCAGCTCCAGCACGTTCTCATATATTCATCTTGTCGCTGCCTGTGCAACTTGATCTTGTTATCCTTTCATCTGTCAACGCAACCTCGACATCAGACATCATGGCTGTTCTTAGCACTAATGAGATGGAGCGTCACACCAATGCCAATAACGGAGATATCGTCAAACCTGGACAGGGTCAGCAGTTGATCGTGGAGGAGACACATGTTCGGTACGTTCGATTAACATCCTCCCCTGCCCGCGGCTTCGAAGTACTGACAGATGATAGCATCCACGAAGACACGAACGAAAACAACTCGCTGCTCACGAACTTGCCCGCCGAACTACGCAACCAGATTTACGTTTATGCGCTCGTCGGCGCCGGCGGCCCCAAGACCAACAAAAAGCGCGCCATCCTCGTCGGCGACCGCAACGGCGAAGACTACTCCCAATGGATGATCCCCCGACCCAAGGGGGAGCTGAAGCCAGCGTGGAGGGAGCCAGGCCTGCTCCAAGCATCGAAGCAAGTCCGAGAGGAAGGTTTGAGTGTGTACTACGGCATCAACAACTTCCACATCGTCATCGGCTCGTGGAACGTGGTCAAAGCGATGGAGTGGGTCCGGAAAGTCTTTGATGTGTGCGGCACTCGCATATTCGACCGCGTCCACATCAGCATGCAGATCGCGAGGACTCCGGGCGGCGTTGCGGTCATGTTTCCCATCGCCAAGCTGATTTTCGAGATCGCACCGTTCGGGGACGATGCCACGGCCGAGATCAAGCTTTGGATTCGCCTCTTCAGCTTTCCGAATATGTGGAATGAGTACGCTCGGATGTTCAAGGAGCTGGTCGTCGCTGCTGTCGAGCAGAAAGGGTATAAGCTCAGGTACCATATCTTCCAGGCCCTTTTCCGGGACTGGACGTGCGATAAGAACATGGTGTCGGGGTGGGTTCGTGGCCGGGAGAGGGTGCAGAAGGAGGTCGATGAAGCGATGGGCTGGGAGGGGCCGACGTTCTTCTCGTGAGTACTGGTCCAGGCTGGGCTGCTGTTCGTTAGCACGTGAAGGAACTTATGTACGACCCGAAGCTGAGAAAGAGCTGTTGATGGGAGGTCAAGCAGATGAAGCGCCAAACGCGTGATCATGCAATTGCAGATTGATATGCTGGCGTTGAACAATGGTCACAGCACTTACCATACAAGTTGCTGTTGAGTTGTCCTACCTTGCTACCTCACCATGTATTCCTCTCCTGATACCGTCCTATGTCCAACGCACAATGTGCCCATCGTCTCTCCAGCCATAGGCTTTGAATGTCTGCAACACGCATGAATCTCTCAGTAGACGTCCACCGCACCACATCGTTCTCTCACATCCAGTGGCTACACAAGCACATATCCGAGCCATTGTCAGCCTACTGTGGCGAGTGCGGCAAAGTGAGAACGACACTTGTCCTCGACTTGCGGGTCCAAGCAAGGCTCTTGATCGCGACCGCAAGAACCTTGGTGCCAGAACACATCCTCTTTCCCGTTCATCTTATCATCAAATCGTGCTCACACAAACGTAGAATTCCGTCTTCACAACCTCAACTCTGCCTTCTGCTATCACGATCGTAGTTTCCCGTCTCAAGCATTATTCGCCGTTTGCTCCTGCTTTCAGAGGCCACGTATGACTCACAGAACCTTCACCGGAAGCAATCGCGACCGTATCCACCTCACATCGATTCCTTCTTCTTGACCCCCGTAATTCATCCCAAATTCATCGATATTCATCTCTTATCACTTCCACAATCCACGACAAGTGTTTTTGCGACACATCACTTCACCGCCACCTCGGTTGAGCAGTCGTGCCGTTTGGAGGCGTCGTGCCATGTGAAGAGCTGCCATCGCCTCATCAACCTTGAAAGGGGCGGATTGCACTAAGCAAGGATCTTTCACTGCTCCATCGTCCAATCAGCAGCGGATTCTCCAACAACGACTTTTGCGCGCGAGGCTTTCTGCGGCACTACTTAAGAAAGCTGGCTTCCCACCTTTTCAGATCTTTGAAATTTCGCCTAGCCTCACTGCCGACCACCCATCACCACCACCTCTTCCCCACCACCACCTCCGCCCTCGCAACGCCATCGAGTTCATCTCACTCCTTCGATAGCTCGGACGACCTTAATTCTACGAACTCCTCCTCCCTCGCTGTGTTTCACTACACCAGCGGCTTCAAATGGACAATGCGCTCGCCATCCCGCAGACTCCCCAAGAAGCGAGCGCATGGTATTCAAACAGTCTAGGCAACGACGCATCGGGAGCCAAGCGCGCGCAGCAGGCGGGTGGTATGGAGGGTGTGCAGTCGACGGCGCATTCGCAGCCAGGTGGTGTGCAGATGCAGCAGCAATCGAGCGCAAACGGTGCACCGGCGGCGGCGCAGGCGTCGCTGTCCATGCCGCAGAGTAATGGTTTGGTGAGCAGTAATGGCAACGGCGCAGACTCATCAGCACCTCAGACAGGTGGTGAGGCTGGCGGCAAGAACGGCTTGACGGTTGCAGGAAGCGGCATTGTGCCAGTCCTGCAGTAAGTCCGCGCCCGACTTCATGTGTCTGCTTTCACATAATCACTGACATGAAATCTTTAGAAACATCGTAGCAACGGTGAACCTCGACTGCCGCCTCGACCTCAAGACGATCGCACTCCACGCACGCAACGCAGAGTACAATCCGAAGCGTTTTGCCGCGGTGATCATGCGTATCCGCGAGCCCAAGACGACGGCCCTGATCTTCGCTTCCGGCAAGATGGTCGTGACAGGCGCCAAGTCCGAGGATGACAGCAAGCTTGCGAGTCGCAAGTACGCGCGCATCATCCAGAAGCTGGGTTTCAACGCCAAGTTCACGGACTTCAAGATCCAGAACATCGTCGGCTCCTGCGACATCAAGTTCCCGATCCGTCTCGAGGGCCTGGCCAGCCGCCATCACATGTTCAGCTCCTACGAGCCCGAACTCTTCCCCGGTCTGATCTACCGGATGATGAAGCCAAAGATTGTGCTGCTCATCTTCGTCTCCGGCAAGATCGTCCTTACGGGTGCGAAAGTGCGCGAGGAGATCTACCAGGCGTTTGAGCTCATCTACCCTGTCCTCTCGGACTTCCGCAAGACTTGAAAAGGTCGCGCGACGACTCATCACCTACCACCAATGGCATCCTGTATTCTGTTCCGTTGCGATCAGCTTGTATTACCACAGCTTCGATGAGGATTGATGCCACCTCAACTTCACCATCACAACGAGAGCGATGCTGCATACGACATCGACCGCGAACCCTGCTGGCACTTGGCTTCGAAGCCGCCTGGTTCTGCAACTGATACTCTGGCACATCGACTCTTCTCTCCTCTATCACGACTGCTTTTTCTGATCAGCATGGCGCGGTGTCCGGTGTCTTACGGCGTTCACAAAACATCATCGACAGCCTCAAGCGTGGAGGCTTTACTTTTTTCTGCGGGTTTACGGGCTCCTTTCTCATCACGGAGATGAGAGATCAGCAATCATAGATTGACTCAACGGGGAGCGCCTCATGGCAAATGCGAGCAAGGCAAGCACACGAGTGCGAAGCGAGCGAGAGGAGAGCCACAGTCGTGCTGGGAAGGCGACTTGGCTCACACAAGACCGAAGATGAGAACTATCATTGCATGGACATGATAGCACCGGCGAGTATCAGCACAAGATGCGGAGATACCATGCTGAGAGCGAAAGCACGAGAACATGAAAAGGTGGAAATACTTTTGGTGGTTGATGGAGTTTCTTCAAGTAGCTTAACCGCAAAGGAGAACACTTTGACCACTCAACTACATCGTCCACTTTCCTTCTTTCTTCTTCCAACCTTGTACCGTTATGTTGGTAGGTAGATATTTCCACCCTTGCTTTGCACATTGCCACATGCTATACTTGTTCACACCCGCGCGGCTTCCCTACTGCTGACCCGCTCTCAGGCACCACCTCGCCGTGCTCACGAGGTCTCAGTGCTGAACTCAAATGCAGAGGACCCATCCCAGTCACCCGCACCATCCCTCGAGCTGCTGTCCATTGGCTGCTGACCATCGAGATTAAGGTAAAGCGCGAAGTGACCCAGTCACGCTGTCGCCTTCTCGAACTCAAATGCAAGCAACATCTGTCTCCGGCAGTTTTGAACATCCAAGGCGGTGGTGGGCTACTGCCCATGTTGCTCTCAGCATCTCAGGGATCGCGCCTTCCTTCTTTCATACTGCTGTCACGCGCCTTCCTTCATACTGCTGTCACGCGCCCTCCTGCATACTGCTGTCACGCGCTTGCTGACCTCCCGGATGGAGCTCAGCTCTCGGAGCGTCATTGCCTTCTCGCCTCCTCGAACACAATTGCAACGACCAGTCGTCCTCGTTGCCATGGAACCAGTGGAGAGCTGAGAATTAGATGGGTCAGAGGGCTTGTCGAGACCGCGGACGTTCTTTGAAGATGTACGGATAGGAGCTGGTTACCTTGAGTCTCAGTCACTCCCGGACCAACCAGGCTTACGCAGATACGTATCTGCAGAATAGTCATTCCACCTTACCCTCATTTCCAGACCTCCCGTAGCATTGTGCCATATGCTGAACTCCAGCCTTCGATGCAGAGTACGAAGTAGCATGTGATCGCCACCGCACCTTCTCCATCCGGCATCCACGCACCGGCAGTGAATACTCGGTAGCGCAGCAGCTACTGCACCGGTTCATCCGGCCCCCATCCGACTGCCAGAGTTCAACCTTCTTGTGCCTGAGGATCAACATCCGCATCGAGATGGTGGCGTCTGCAGCAGCAACGATCAGGCTCTCGTGCTCCAGGAGAGCTGTCACAATCGACTGCTCATCCTGACGGTCGTCGGAACAGAGCTTGGAGGAGGAGGAGTGGTCTCGTTCGTACTGCAACTGCCGTCGTACAGCCCATGCGCTGTCCCGGGAGTAAAAAGAAAAGGTGTGGTCGTTTGCAACGGTGTCGCGTGCATACGACGTTTCACCCGGGGCAGTGTTTCTGGAAGCCGGGCTAGCGCTTTCTGAAACAAGGTTGTCGTGAAGATGTGATTCTGCAGTTTCATTGGCTGGTCGCTTTTTTGCTTTCGAATTTTGTGGTGTTTGTGGTTGCTCCACCAGACCACCCTCAACACGAGGTCACCGAGGTCGAATGCATGAGGACGCAGAGATGCCAGTAGACCGGAGCTGGGCGATAGAATGTCATTAGAGCCTACGGTCGTTCGTCGAAGCGCAAGCAAAGACGGGGGTCACGAGTTAGCTCCGACGACAAGGTGGAATAGTTAGGGACAGGTACTGCCAAGACTGCCGTCCCAATTTCGTTAGTCGACATCGATGATTCCAGGCCAATATAGACTTCGTCTCAATCAAATAATCAAATGCTGCCCGGGAACTCCTACCTTGGCCCTCCGTCTATACCTATAGCCTCCCGGTGCAAGTACCGCCCTACTAGACCCTGGCTGCAAACGAACGTCATCTCCTACCTACAATCCTCCCGGGCGAGGCGTACTGTATGCTCGTTGCCGACGATGTACGCAGTTTGCCGGAGGGCCTCGAGTGTTTGCAAATAAGTCTGGGGTATACCTGTCCTTAACTATACCATGAAGAGGTCTCCCGGCCCAACGTGGCGCCACGACGCTTTGACCTACGATTAGCCTTTTCGTCAGCATCACGGGCGCAAGGTTCAAGCGTTGTTTCTTCCTTGCCGAACACTTTTCTTACCACTCGCGAAGACACAAGCTTGACGACGAAGTGTGCAGTGTTTGCACTCTCAAACTCTCACGACTGTTCGGGTGTTGGAGCTGTCTCCTGCATGTCCCGGAGTGTCACCGGTACTACCGACGGCCACTGACCACTGGCTGAACCGTGGCGGCGACCCAGCTCTGTCACTCGTCAGAAGAATCTCCTGAACGAACGTCACACCCCATCTTCCGCTCTCCTCAACAACAGCGACACCACCACCACCACCCTTCTCTGGCATCTGCACTGCCATCCTTACTTGGAGCCACGTCGCCACGCCCCCTGGTCTTGCTTAAGCGTGCAGCGTGCATATGCACAGGCGAGACAAGGCCAGAGCTGCACCAATCGCCGTCGCGAAGCTATCGAGCGCGCCAGCATTCCAGTCAGCATCTGACGGTTGACCGCTCCTTGCCCAAAAAAACATCCCAAGCTTCGTTTCTGCCTTCCAGCTACAACATCCACGAGCTATACACGAAAACCGTCATATGCTGGCGACCCCGACATAATCAACATCGCGCGACGACATGGGCTACAACACCAGACGAAAGAGTCTCTCGCTCACCGAGCTAGGCATCACGCTACCAAAACGACAGCGCACGCAGAGTCACCCGTCACCACCAAGCACGATCGCCGAAGGAGACGAAAGCGAACGGCCGTCGAAGAAATCGCGACTGATGAGTCCACCTGCGATCAAGGAGAAATCGAAACCAATATCACAGCTATCGCCACCGCCTTCGCCAGCTAGAGAAGGCAGCAACAAAGTCGACGTCGAAGGCATCAGCGACGACATCGTTGTCGGCACGATCCAGCAACTAGAGCAAACAGGAAATCGACCACATCTCGTCAAAGAACTTGCGACAATACTCGCCACGAACCTCCACTCCGTCGAAAAGTATGCGCTCACGCAAGAAATCAGACGTCGCAACTGTGCTAACATCCTCTCCAGATCCGCCAACCCCTCCGCCCTCATCTCCTCGCGACTAACATCCTACCTCAACCGCCCCTGGCCGACCGTCAGCCCCTGTCCACTAGCCAAAGACCTCTCACCCATCCACCCACGCCGTCTCTACTTCTTTCTCACAACACTTCCTCGCCAACCCATCCCCGAAACCGTCGAACCACCAAAAATCGCACGAATTATCTCGCCTTCCCTCTCCTCAGCCTCCGCGATCGACGAAGAAGAACCACGATTCTCCCGCGACCGACACGCTCTCTCACCGTCTCCAGAAGTCGACCTCTCCTCCCCAGAACTCGAAGACAACAACACCCAAGAACCACCAACACCCGGCGCACCCTTCTCCGGCCGCAACAGCATTGCGCGCGACCGCTCCGAATCGACTTCGACCACCCGGCACCCGGGCAGACGAGGTGGCAGCCCGCAGCTCGAGCACGAAGAGCGCGACTTCAAGCAAACAGCCAACGCGCTGTTCGAGCAAGCGCAGCAACGACGGAATAGTCAACAGAGCCAAAGTCAAAGCCAGCAGGATGTAAACATGGACGCCGCAGATACGACAGCAGGCGCAGAGCAAGAACGCGCCGTAAGCGTCGCGCGCTCGATCGAGGAGGAAACGCAGGAACTGGAATTCCACAGCAGCGAAGACGTGACCGCATTATTCGGCCACGCCAGCAGCCACCTCAAATTACTGGACCATGAGGGAATGGGGATGGAGATGTTCAGCAGTCCGCTCATACAACCACTTCCCGATCTTGAAGAGACTGAAGTTGGACTGGGCGCCTCGCGGCTAGGGAGGGAGAATGAAGAAGTACTGGAGGCGATGCATTTAGATCATCAACTTGAGAATGGGGGGAAGATGCTGGGGTTGGAGATCCCGGAGCTCGCGGATTGGGAGACGGATACGTTGAGGAGTCCCGAGAAGATTGATGTGGCGGAGTTGGAGGATATGTTTGATGCGTACTAGAAGTGCGCGCATCGGGTCGCAGCGAGGTGCCAAAGGGGTGTTATTCACATGCGCTCAGATTGTACGCATCAGCCCGGAGAGCCAGGAAGAGAAGTGTACGACTAGACTGGGCACAGGGCGCTTAGATTGGGACTAGAGCGCGAGCTCGGAAGCGGAAGTGTTCGAGTATTGTACATGTACACATTCGACTCTCCACCAGAGCCAGGAGATCTGGCCGTGCTCTGCTGGCCGGACGCGGGACAGGACATATGTAGAAGTAGATGATGAATTGAGAAAAAGCATCAAACTCATCCTCTGCCTCACTTTGCCCGTGCTCGTTTCGAAGTCCTCTTGTGGTCCTGTATGAGATGACTGTCAGCGTCCATGCTCGCAGCCGATAGTGCGGATGGTGATGTGTAGGGTAGGTGTTGTTGCGTCAGTAAAGAATCGTCTCGTTCACTGAGACTTGCGTCTCTATGCCCCGTCTTGAAACATATTTGGATTTTTTGAAATCATCATAACAAAACATTGAAAAGAAAAGGAGTGAGGACGTACCTTGCGATACTGGCGTCCGTAGTTTCATCTCGTGATCGTGTTGATTGTGGGGTGTGTTATCCGTATCGGCGTCCGCTGTGGCGCCTGTGGTCGGCGCCGAAGTGTGTGTGGAACATGGAAGTTCGTGGTGTGGAGACCGCTGCTGCGAGCTTCACTTCCACCCCAGCCAGCTGGTCCAAGTAGACTGCTGAACCTCTTCAGAGCCAACTGACGAGGCGGCGGCAGCAGCAATGTTGGGCTTCGTCATCCCAGGTCCAGGCTTCAGCTCAAACACCCACGTAGTCCCAACATGCCTCCTCCTCTCCATGACAACCTCCATCCCAGTCTTCCTCGCCGCCTGCTCAACCAATGCCCCTATATCCCGATTAAACCAACACCCATGAATCTCCGCATGCTTCTCTGCCGCGTTATCGAGGATATTGTTCATCCACTCGCGATCACTCCTCCCATGCTCTAGCAACAAGATCCTCGCTTCCGGGTTGCTGACATCTAAATGCCTGACCAGATTCTCCAGCAACTCCACCGGCTCAGGCGTACTGCACAACCCCATCGTCTGAATAATGGTATCATAGCCCCCCTTTTCCTTCCCGCCTGGCGCAGGCGGCATCTTCTCAATAACACTCCCCTTCAAAAACCTGACCTGTAACCCCGGCTTCATCTCCCCCGTCTTAGAATCGTGCAGAATATGCCACTTCCTCATACACACCTCCACCATCCCGGGACTCAAATCCACAAACGTCAAACTCTCCACCTTCCCCTCCTTGCCCAGATCAAAATACCCCAGATTCCTTCCCGTCCCGCAACTCGCCTCCAGAACGTGACCAGAGCATTGCTGCGCCAGCTCGCGGCGCATCCGATTAATCCCCATCAACGTCTCTGAGATCCCGACTTCGCTGTCAAAGCTATCGGCCGTGTCGTCGTAGCGCGCTGAGACGTCCTTCTGGTTGACTAGCTCCGCGATCCCCGGGTTTTGGCATGGGGTGCGCGCGGCGATGAGGAGTTTGGCGGTGTAGAAGCCGAGCCCGCCGGCGAGGAGGGAGCCGAGGACCCATGGGGTGGCGCGGTAGCGGTACGCGTTTGGGAGTCGAGGCTGGGGCGGAGCCGGCGCTGCTGGCTGGGGTTGGAGGGGGATGGTGGGTCGCTGGACTTGTTGGTGGATTGGTTGATGGACTGGGGCCGGAGAGCGGGTCGTGGCCCGGGGAGCTGAGCTGGCTACATGTTGGGGGCGGAGGGTGCGTGGCATCGGCTGCGAGGGCCAACGCGAATATGGAGCAGCGATGGAGATGTGGTAGATGTAAAGATCTCGAGATCGGAAGAGGTTCATCAAATGTCTCCAACCATTGGTGCCGAGACTTCGACTTGGACCGAAAAAGGAGAAGATAGCCGGCTCAGAAGCAACTTCACCTTCTGCTCATGGACCCCACTCCCGCCCTACATGCAGTAGAAGCATACATGTAACTTTGGGGTTGTTCTGATATACGTGTAGGTATCTGATCGAGGTATCTCTCTTTCTCTGCTAACTTTCTTCCCCTCCTTCATTCATCTCTCATACCTGAACATGCCCAAAGAAATCCCCTCCTCCATCCTCATAGTCGGCTCCGGCGTCTTCGGCCTAGGAACAGCATACAGCCTAACCCAACGCCCCGAATTCAACAACACCAAGATAACCCTCCTAGACCGTCTGGACTTCCCAGCCAGCGACGCAGCTTCCATCGACTCCTCCCGGATCATACGCCCCGATTACCCCAACCCAGCATACGCCAAACTCGCAGCCCAAGCCCAGCAACACTGGCGCGGCGAGTTCGGCGCCGAAGGTCGATATACTGAATCTGGCCTCGCTCTCCTCCTATACGATGACGACGTCGACCTCTCCAAAGAGTCTTTCCAAGGCTCCCTCCAAAACGTGATGGAGAAACTCGGCCTCAAAGTCGGACCCAGGAGTGAAGGCGGGCAAGTAACCGTGTTGGAGGACCAACAAGCGATCAAATCCGTGATCAAGAACATGCCCGGCGACCTAGGAGAGTACGGCTACGTGAACTGGACCTCCGGATGGGCGCACGCAGAGAATGCAATGCTGCACCTTCGCTCCCTCGTCCTCGCCACCGGCCGCGTCGAGTTCCGCACCGCGGAGGTTGAACATCTCCTCTTCTCCCCCGACTCCAGCGCCGTTTCCGGTGTCGTCTCCACCTCTGGTGAACACATCACCGCCTCCCTAACAATCCTCGCCACAGGCGCCTGGACCCCCAAATTCCTCGACCTCCGCGGAATAGCCTCCGCCTCTGGCCAAGTTCTCGCCTACCTCACCCTCACAGCCTCCGAGCAGGAAGCCCTAGGCTCTAACCCCACGATCTTCGACAAAAGTAACGGGATGTTCATCATCCAGCCCTCCGCCCACGTGCTGAAAATCGCGCGACACGGGTACGGGTATGCGAACTTCGTCTCCATCCCGCATCCTGAGCGCCCTGGCTCTGGCGAAAACATCACCGTCTCTTTGCCACGGACAAAACAGGACGATGCGGATCTCAACATTCCTCCCGAAGGCGAGCGAGCCTGCCGGGAGTTTCTAGCGCGCACTATACCCTACCTCGCAGACCGGGCCTTCGATCACACGCGAATATGTTGGTACCTCGACACCCCCTCGGAAGACTGGTTGATAGACTACCATCCCAAATACTCCGGCCTCTTCGTCGCGACTGGGGGTTCGGGACATGGATTTAAGTTCTTACCTGTGATAGGGGATCGGATAGTAGATGTGTTCTTAGAGTACACAAGGGATGATTTGAGTAAGGAGTTAAGGCGGAAGTGGAGATGGCCGGAGACGAAGTTCAGGACTGATCATGTGTGGACGGATGACTGGAGGGGGGGAGTCAAGGGGATGGTGTTGGATGAGGAACTCGCGAAGAAGTAGGAGTAGTTGGTCTTGAAAACGAGATATCTTCGAGCTCATCAGATACACACTTGCTAGCTACAGCGCCGCATTTCCCAAGCCCATACATCCAGCCTACCCAAGACTCCTCAGCGCAAATCCAAACAACGAATCCAT
>JAABUW010003954.1_pt1 | contig 20553 bp, 17 predicted proteins | sample 5560081 | NCBI WGS metagenome assembly JAABUW01 (sample SAMN10711882, study PRJNA513363) | rock metagenome | isolation source: Antarctica rocks | place: Antarctica: Victoria Land, Knobhead sud
GTAACGATCAGCGGCCGCGGTTCCGGCAGGTCGAACACTTGCCGGGCGACGTGATCCATCGCCATGGCCGGAGTCAACGGCTCGCCGCACCCGGCGCAAACCTCTGGATAATGGTGGATGGTGGCGTCAGGGGTTTCAGTCCGGCGCAGCGTCTCACCCGGATGGCCCTTCTGCCCGCCGGTCTTCTTGCCCGATGGTTCCCGCAGGCTGCTGACCCGCAGCGGCTTCTTCAGCCCGTCGCTGGAGGGCGGCTTGCCGCTGTTGCTGCTGTTCAGCCCAAGACGACGCTCCAATTCCGCCAGCCGCCCCCTCAGCGCCGCATTCTCGGAGCGGAGCACCGCATTCTCCGCCTGCAATGCCGCCATGGCCGCTTCAATGCCAATCGCGGCCGATACGTCGTCTCCGGAGCCTGTGTCATCGGGCGGTGCCATTGACACGTTGACTCGTACTCAGCCGTGACCTGTCAATGCCCCCCTCCAACGAGAGGACCTGGGCTGTTACCATTGAGCGGCTATGGCGCATCCGGCCCCATGGCGCAGGCGGCGGGGCACGACGCGAACTACCTAGCGGCCTCGGGCGTGCTGCATCGTAATGGGCAGGACATCCCGATGTTCTACGACCCGCCTTTGGCCGACCTTTCGGGCTCGCTGTTCGGGGTGATCGCGATCCTCGGCGCGCTTCGGGCGCGGGAGGCGGATGGGCGGGGTTGCGAGATCGACATCGGCCTGGCCGACACGCCGATGCAGCTGCAGATCTTCCAGGTCGCGGAGCATGGCGCCACGGGGGCGGTGCCGCAGCCGCGGGAGACCTACCTGAACGGCGGCGCCGCATATTACCAAGTCTATGCCACGCGGGACGGGCGGCACGTGGCGCTCGGCGCTATCGAGCCGAAGTTCTGGGCCGCCTTCTGCAAGGCCGCGGGCCGGCCCGATTGGGTGCCGCGCCAGGCAGAGGCGCTGCCGCAGACGGCGTTGACCGCCGATGTCGCTGCCCTGGTTGCCACGCTGGCGCTCGATGAGTGCGTGGCGCGGTTCGCCGCCGCCGATTGCTGCCTCAGCCCGGTGCTCGACCTTGGCGAGGCCATCGCGTCCCCGCACCATCGCGGCCGCGGCCTGGTCCGCCAGGCCCCGGAGGGCGCCTTGCAGGCGTTGTTCCCCGTCCGGGTGGATGGGGTGCCACCCGCGTCCCGGCCGAAGCTGCGGCCCGACGAGGCCGCCCCTTCCACCCGAAGCCACGAGCCAGCAGGAAGCACATGCCCTACGTAGTCAAACCAGGGGTCATCGGCGTCGCCATCATGCCCCGCGTCACCGGCGACCGGCGCTCCCTTGAGGAACTGCTGTATGACGTGACGCAGCAGGCGCTGCAGGACGCTGGGCTGACCATCGAGGACATCGACGGCATCGTGGTCGCCGCGAACGACCAGTATGACGGCCGCGCGATCTCGGTTATGGCGGCGTCCGGCTCGGTTGGCGGCGTCGACCGCGATATCCTGTCCACGCCGTCGGCCGGGGAGCATGCCTTCGTGATGGGCACGCTGCGCGTCGCCTGCGGCCAGTACCGGACCCAGCTCGTGGTGGCCTGGAGCCCCACGGAGGCGGGCTCGCTTGCCGAGGTGCAGCGGCTGGCCGCCGACCCCTATTTCCACCGCCGCCTGCCGCTGGACGAGCTGGGCGCCCATGCCATGCAGGCCAACGCCCTGCTGGCCACGATGCCGGACTTGCAAGGGATGGCGCAGCAGGTGGCGGAAAAGAACCGCCGCAATGGAGCAACCGCCTACCCCGATATGGCGGCGGGCACGGCCGCGCCGGCGGCGAACAAGGCGAGATGGCCCCTGCAGGACGGCATGGTGTCGGCGCCGGTGACGGGGGCGGTCGCCCTCGTGCTCGCCTCCGAGGCCTTTTTGCAGGAGCGCTCTGCTCCCGTCGCCTGGATCTCCGGCATGGGCTGGGCGACCGAGCCGAGCTTCCTTGGCGACCGCGACCTCGCCCAGGCCCCCGCCCTCGAAGCCGCCGCCCAGCAGGCCTATGGCGAGGCCGGCATCACCACGCCGATGGATGAGTTCGACGTGGCGGAGGTGGCCGATGCTACGCCCTACCAGGAGCTGCTGGCCTATGAGGGCCTCGGCCTCGCCTCCCGCGGCGCCTGGGCGGAGCACGTGGCCGACGGGACGTTCGGACCCGGCGGCCAGCTGCCGGTCAACCTCTCGGGCGGCGCGATCTCGCTCAACCCGGTCTATTGCACCGGCCTGATCCGCATCGCCGAGATTGCGCGCCAGGTGCTGGGCCGCGCCGGGCCGCATCAGCGCGCCCAGGTGCGCACGGGCCTTGCCCATGCGGCGAGCGGCGACGCCATGCAATACAACACGGTCGTGGTGCTGCGCCGCGGCGAACCCAAACCTGCTGCACAGGGGGCAGTCCCATGAGCCAACGCGTGGGGATCATCGGCATCGGCCAGTCCGCGTTCCGGTCCCGCCGTGACGATGCCAGCTACCCCGACCTGGTGCGCGAGGCCGTCACGCTCGCGCTGAACGATGCGAAGCTGGAGCTGGATGGCATCGAGGCGGTCGTCTACTCGCTCTCGCCCGACGCCATGGTCGGCATCGGCAATGCTGAGCGGCTGGGCGTGGACGCGGTGGGCGGGCGCAACAAGCGCTTCCTGCGCATCAACACCGGGGGCGCCACCGGCATCTCCAGCGTGGCCGCTGCGTACTACCACGTCGCGGCCGGCGCGTGCGACGTCGTGCTGACCGCCGGGGCCGACAAGGTCGGCGAGTGCGGCGACAGCCAGACCGTGCTGAACAAGATCTGGGACCCGACCTATGAGCGGCAGCTTCCGCTCGGCACCATCAGCATGCTGGCCATGTCCGCCGTCCGCTACATGGACAAGTACGGCATGACCGAGGAGGACATGGCGCGGGTCGTGGTCAAGAACCGCTGGCAGGCGTCGAAGAATCCGAACGCCCACCTGCGCAAGGAGACGACGATGGAGGAGGTGTTCCGTTCCCGCTACATCTCCTGGCCCGTCAAGCTGTTCGACTGCTGCCCGCAGTCCAGCGGCGGCGGCGCGATGGTGCTGGCGTCCGAGCGCTACATCAAGGAGCGCAAGCTGGATGCCGTGTGGATCACCGGCGTCGGCCATTGCTCGGAGACATACTACATCGGCGACCGCATGGGGCACGGCTACACCGCCGACCATGCGGACGCCTATGCGCTGGGCCGCTCGTTCGCCCGTTCGTTCAAGATGGCCGGGATCACCGACCCGCGGAAACAGGTGCACGTGGCGGAGCTCTATGCGCCGTTCAGCAACACCGAGTTCCACTCGATCGAGGCCGCTGGGCTGGCGGACCCCGGCCAAGCTCCGGCGATGCTGAAGGAGGGCCAGTTCCAGCTCGGAGGCAGCATTCCGGTGAACCCCTCGGGCGGCACCCTGTGCACCAACGCCATCGCGGTGACCGCGATGGTGCGGGTGGCCGAGGTCGCGCTGCAGGTATGGGGACGCGCGGGCGGCCACCAGGTCGAGGGCGCGCGCATGGGCATCGCCAGCGGCAATGGCGGGGACCACCAGTTCTTCGGAACGATGGTCGTCGAGGCTTGAGGTCAGGAGACGAAAACATGGAACTGCTGAAGCGCCAGGAAACCTGGAACATCACCTATACCCACGCGCTCGGGGAGACGGCGAGCTGGTTCTACGTGCAGCTGCGCGACCACGCGAAGCTGTATGGCAAGCGCGACGCCAAGTCGGGTCGAGTGCTGGTGCCGCCGCGGGCCTTCTCCGACCAGACGCTGGAGCCGACCACGGACTGGGTCGAGGTCGGACCGGGCGGCCGGATCGAGACGTTCACCATGGTCTACGAGGAGTTCAACGGCCTGCCGCCGCCGCCCTACGCCTTCGGCTACGTGCTGCTGGACGGCGCCGACACGGCGATCGGCGGCTTCTTCCGGGGTGTCGACCTCACCGACCCAGCCGCCGCGGCGCAGCGCCTGAAAATCGGCACGAGGGTCGCAACGCGGTTCGCCGAGAAGCGCATCGGCGACGTGCTGGACTTCTGGTTCGAGCCGGAACAAGCCTGATGGGGCGCATGGACGTCGCGAAGCCGTTCACCCACGCCCCTTTCACCTCGGAGGCCGAGTTGTTGGCCGGGCATCGTCAACTTGTGCCGTTGTAGTCGAGCGGATGCTCGCAGCGGCGCCGCCCCTTGCCGCCGGCGAGGAACAGGAGCGGTGTTTCGGCATCGGCGGGCCGCTCGCCCATGACGTAGGCGCTGACCGCCTCCAGCGTCACCGCCTCGTGAAGGTCCACCATGCGCTCCGTGCGCGACTTCTGCCGCACGCCCCGGGGATGGCCCTCGCGGTGGCGGATGGTCACGCGCCTCCGGCCGCAGGCTAGGTCGACCAGGTGCAGCCCGAGCGCCTCGCCGGGGCGTAAGCCGCCATCCAGGTTGCTGCAGGGTTGACATCCGTGATCGTAGCGCTACGATCATTTCATCAATCAGCGTCGCTCAATGAACGCTAAAGGAGACGTCCGTGGAAGCCGTTCCCAATCAGCCGATGCTTGGCAAGCTGCCGGCCGACAAGCGCACGATCCTGCCGGTGCTCCTGGGAGCGCTGGGTTTCCTGCTGTTCGGCTACGACACCGGCGTCATTGCCGGCGCGCTGTTGTTCATCCGCACGGAAATGGGGCTCACGCCCACGCAGCAGGGTCTCGTCGTCAGCATCCTGCTCGCTGGCGCGGCGGTCGGCGCCGTCGTGTCCGGCCGCCTCGTCGAGCGGTTCGGCCATCGACGGCTTTTGATGGGCGCCGGGGTGCTCTTCACCTTGGGTGCTTCCTTGGCCGCCCTCGCCATCGACGTGAACATGCTCATCGCCGCGCGCTTCATTCTCGGCTTGGCCGTCGGCGCCGCCTCGACCCAGGTCATGCTCTACCTCAGCGAGATCGCGCCCACCGAGAGCCGCGGCGCCCTCTCCACGATCGGACCGCTGACCGGCACGACGGGCATCCTGCTCGCCTACCTCGTCGGCTACGCGCTGTCTGGCGGCGGGGAGTGGCGCTGGATGTTCGGCGTCGCGATCATTCCGTCCGTCCTGCTGACGGTTGGCATGTTCGCGGCGCCGGACTCACCCCGCTGGCTGGCCCATCACGGCCGGCTGACGGAGGCACGGGCGACGCTCGCGATGGTCTATCCTGCGGGCCAGGTTGATCGTGAACTGGCCCGCATCAGCAGCGTGACGCGGGTGCCCAGCCTGGGACTGGGTGCGCTTCTCACCGACCGTTCGGTCCGCCGTCCCCTGCTGATCGCCTGCACCTTGGCGGTGCTGCAGCAGGTCGTCGGGATCAACACCGTCGTGTACTACGCGCCGACCATCCTGCGGAACATCGGGTTCGGCGCGAGCGACGCCATCCTCACCACGAGTGGCCTGCAGCTCCTGGCCGTGATCGCGAGCATCTTCACCGCGCGCATCGTGGACAGCACCGGGCGACGGCCACTGCTGATGATCGGCGCCGGGGTCATGGCGGCGGCGCTGATCTCCATCGGGCTGATCATGTCCACCCCGCTGTCGCAGACGACCACCGGACACGTCATCGCCGTCATCAGCCTCGCGGTTTACAAGATGGCGTTCTCGTTCAGTTGGGGCCCGCTCGTGTGGGTCATGATGCCGGAGGTCTTGCCTCACCGGGCGCGCGGTCCCGGCATGGGGTTCGCCACCTTGATGAACTGGGCCAGCAATTTCGTCGTGTCCCTGCTCTTTCCGATTCTGCTTGGCATCGGGGCGCTGACGGTCTTCGGCGTGTTCGTCGGCTTCTGCTTCGTCGCCTTCCTGTTCACCTGGTTCGTGCTGCGGGAGACGGCGGGCGTGAGCTTGGAGACGATCGAGACGGAGGAGATGGGAATCGGAGCTGTCCCTGCCCACTGACTCAACGGACCGGCGCGATCACCACCACCAACGCAACCCAGGCCCCCGCGTCAGAGTGCCGGATGCTTCTCGTGCCAGTGGCGCGCAATGTCGATCCGTTGCGCGATCCAGACGTCGGGATGCGATAGGACATAGTCGGCGAAGCGCTCGAGCGCCGCAGTGCGGCCGGGCCGCCCGGCAAGCCGGCAGTGCAGGCCGACGCTGAGCATCTTGGCTTGCCCCTCTCCACCCTCCCGGTAGAGCACGTCGAAGGAGTCCTTCAGGTAGGAGAAGAACTGATCCCCGGAGTTGAAGCCCTGCGCCGTCGCAAAGCGCATGTCGTTCGTGTCGAGCGTGTAAGGGATGACGAGGTGCGCGCCCTTGGGGCCGTGCACCCAATACGGCAGGTCGTCGGCATAGCTGTCCGATGAGTACAGAAACCCGCCCTGCTCCATGACGAGGTCGAGCGTGTTCATGGAGCAGCGGCCGAGATACCAGCCGAGTGGCGCCGCCCCAGTCACCTCGGTGTGGAGTGCGACCGCCTGCTGCAGGTGCTCCCGCTCGACCTCGCGCGGAACATCCTTGTATTCGACCCACTTCAGGCCGTGGGACGCGATCTCCCAGCCGGCCTCCTGCATCGCCGCGACCTGCTCCTTCCCACGCATGAGGGCGGTGGCGACGCCATAGACCGTAACCGGAATCTGGCGTGCGGTGAACAGCCGCCATAGCCGCCAGAAGCCGGCGCGGGCGCCGTACTCGTAGATGGACTCCATGTTCCAATGGCGCTGGCCGGGCCAGCTTGCCGCGCCCACGATCTCCGACAGGAAGGCTTCGGAGTGGGGATCGCCGTGCAGGATGTTGTTCTCGCCGCCCTCCTCGTAGTTGACCACGAACTGGACGCAGACCCGGGCCCGCCCCGGCCAGGCAGGGTCCGGCGGGCGGCGTCCATACCCGGTCATGTCACGGGGATAGTCGGGCATGGGCGCAACCTCCTCTACGGTGGCGGGCCGGGCAGCTAGGCAGCCGCCGCAGCGACCGGGCGGGCCGAGAACAGCCAGTGCAGGCCCGCGCCGGCGATCGCGCCGATGGCCCAGCCCCAGTCGCCGACGTTGAACATCAGCCCGAACGCCCCCGACAGCGACAGCCCAATAGACAACAGGCCGGAGAGCGCGAGTGCATACAGCGCCCGCCGGCTCCAGCCGCCCTCGAAGTAGAGCGATCCGGCCGGTGACATCGTGTAAAGGTCCTCGACCACGACCCGCTCCCGCTTCACCAGGTAGTAGTCGGCGATCATGATGCCGTAGATCGGGCCGAGCACCGCTCCGAAGATGCTCACGAACACGGTGATCGCCTGCGGACTGGAAACGAAGATCCAGGGGCAAACCAGCACGGAGAGGATGGAGGTGATCAGCCCGCCCATCCGGAAGCTGATCTTCTCGGGATAGAGGTTCGCGATGTCGTAGGCCGGCGAGACGAAGTTCGCGACGATGTTGATTCCCATCGTCGCCACGATGAAGGTGGCGGAGCCGAGGAGCACCACGAAGCGGTTGTGGATGTGCTCGACAATCGCCACCGGGTCCATCACGGCCTCGCCGAACACCTTCACCGTGCCGGCGGTCACGATCACCGTCACGATCGAGAAAACGAAGAAGTTGACCGGCAGCCCGAGGAAGTTGCCCGTCCGCATGGCCCGCTCGGTGTTCGCGAAACGCGCAAAATCGCCGAAGTTCAGCAGCAGCGCGGCGAAGTAGGCAACGATCAGCATGGCCGCGTTCGCCATGGCGCCGAGGGACTCAACACCGCTGTAATGCTTGTCGCTGAGCTGGAGCGAGAGGCTGGACAGGCCCGCCTGCCACAGAATCCAGGCCGCCAACATGAACATCACGACGTAGACGGCCGGGCCGCAGAAGTCGATGAACTTGCGGATCGTCTCCATGCCGCTCTGGAAAATGAGCAGTTGGAAGATCCACATGAACAGGAAGCTGAACCAGCCGAGCGTGGACAGCCCGGCGAAGCCGCTATGCGTGAGCGCCTCGGCGCTGGGGACGAAGGTGAGCACCAGCACCTGCAACGCCTTGGAGGCGAAGTAGGTCTGCACCCCATACCAGACGATGCCGACGACGCCGCGGATGACCGCGGCGAGGTTGGCGCCCATGACCCCGAAGGAAACGCGCGCCATGACCGGAAAGGGAATACCGTAGCGCTGGGACGGGCGGCCGATCAGGTTCATCAGCGCGTAGACGACGAGGATGCCGGCCACCATGGAAATCAGCACCTGCCAACCGGTCAGGCCGAGAAAGAACAGGCTCGCCGCGAAGGTGTAGCCGCCGACCGAGTGCACGTCGGACATCCACATGGCGAAGACGCTGAACACGCCCCAGGTGCGCCCCTCGGGCGCGGTCGGGGCTAGGTCGTGGTTGTACAGTCTCGGGTCGGCGCCAGGAACCTGCCGCGTGACCATGCCGCTCGTGTGGGATGCCATGGTGTCCTCCTTTGCTCTGTTGTCGCGTCTAGCGCTGCGCGGCGATGGCAGGGCCGCCCGGGGCAGCGGCGAGGCCGTCCGGGGCGAAGGTGCGCAAGAAGTCCAGCAAGACGCGCGCGGCGACGCCGGCGTCCGCTTCCGTGATCGCCTCGCGCGGGTTGTGGCTGATGCCCCCCGCGCAGCGCACGAACAGCATGCCGACCGGGCCGAGTGCCGCCATCGCCAGCCCGTCATGCCCGGCGCCGCTGGTCAGCCGAAGCGGGGGTATCCCGAGGCGGACCACGCTGCGCTCCAGCGCGTCGGTCAGTGCCGGCGCGCAGGTGAGCGCCGGTGCGTCGTAGTGTGCTTGCATCGTCAGGCCGACGCCGCGCCGCGCCGCCATGGCATGCAGCTCGCGGTATAGGCGCTCGGTCGCGCCGCCACGCACGTCGTCGTCGGGGCTGCGCAGGTCGATAGTGAACCGGGCGCGGGCGGGGATGACGTTCACCGCCCCTGGGCTGGCCTCCACCTTGCCTACCGTCGCGACCAGGTTCGGTGTCTCCATTGCGGTCCGCTCGACGGCCAGTATCATCTCCGCCATGGCCGTGACGGCATCGTGGCGCAGCCGCATGGGCACGGTGCCGGCGTGGCCGGCCACGCCCTCCACGTCCACGGCGAAGCGGCCCGCTCCGCTGATCGCGCTGACCACGCCCACGGGCAGGTTCTCGGCTTCCAGCACCGGTCCTTGCTCAATGTGCAGCTCGACATAGCCGAGGACGTCCTCCCGCCGGCGCGCCACACGCGGAAGGGCGGAGGGATCGCAGCCAAAGCCGCGCAACGCCTGGTCCAGGCTGATCCCATCGGCGTCGCGGGCGTCGAGCACCATGGGGTCAACGGTGCCGGCGACCGCGCGCGACCCGGTCAGCGTGACCGGGAATCGCACGCCCTCCTCGTCGCCGCAGGCGATCACCTCGATGGCGAAGGGCAGGCGCTCGCCGCGCGCGTGCAGGGCGGCGACGGCCTCGATGGCGGCCACGACGCCGAGATTGCCGTCATAGCGTCCGGCGTTGCGCACGGTGTCGATGTGGGAGCCGAGCAGCAGGGCTGGCGCCCCAAACGCTGCACCGGCATAGCGGCCCACCACGTTCGCGGCGGCGTCCAGTTCGGCCGTCACGCCGGCCTCCCGCATCCAGTCCGCGACCTGCACCGCCGCAGCCTTGTGCTCCGGGGTCAGAAACAGGCGCGTCAGCGCATCCGGCTCGCTCGAGAAGCGTGCGAGCTCGTCCAGACGCCGCATGATCCGGGTGCCGAGAGCGGTCCCATCATTCGCCCTCGCACTGGCCGCCGCCGGTTCTGGTCCGTTGGCCATCTCGCCCTCCTGGGTGGCACGATCACACACCCAAAATTTTGAGTAGGTTTGCATTGCCGGGAACGCCGAACGGCATCCCGGCCGCGATGGCGCCGATGCCGCCCGCTTGGGCGAGACCCTCCCGGCGCGGCCTTGAACCATGCCACGACGCCCCTCCAGATAGTCCGGATGCTGCACGAAGGAGAGTGCGATCCAGTTCACCCCGGGATCAAGTGCAAAATGCAGGGTTATCGCGGTCCTTGTGCCAGTCGCCCTTAAGGGCGACCGGTATGGACCTCAACCTCGCATATTTCAGGATTAATCCGTGCTACATCACTGAGGTAATTACGAAGTCGCGTTGGTGTGGAGAGTAGAAAATCCCACTACCGACCGGACAAAGCGGGCCTCATACTTGACACAATGTGTTCTGCGCCATTTGCCGATTGTAGATGTGCGGCTACAGCCGCCTCCGTTCGATTATTCACTTTGAGTTTTGCTAGAATGTTATGTACATGTGCCTTTACCGTACTTTGCGACAGACTCAAACGGTATGCGATGATTTTGTTCGCCATGCCACGCTCAAGAAGCTCCAGTACGCCACGCTCCCGCGGTGTCAGCCCTGCGGCGCGTGTAGCCTCCGGATTACGGCGTATCCGGCCAGCTGGGATCGGCGGCGGGTTTTCGTCCCGGATGTATGGGATGTAGGTTCCGCCTGCGGCCACAAGACGCAGCGCTGCGGCGGCCACCTCCATGCTGCTCGCGGTTGGGATATAGCCTTGCAGCCGGAGACGGACGACCAGCTCAGCGACGGGTCGAACTTCGTCTGGTTCGACGATCGCCACAATCGGCACATCCGGACGGTTGGCGCGCAGCCATGCGACTTGGCCATCCAGCCAACCATCCACCAGCATCGGGGCATTCGCGCTGAGGATGACCACAGTCGCCTGCGCCAGTGTCGTTGCCGGCAGTGCCGTCGTAACGTCGGCCACGCTAGACAAGTTGCAATCCGGGCAGGATGTATTGATCCAGGAACTCAGACAACCTCTAATGAATTCCTGTCGGTCAACAACGATGAAAGATTGCGACGCGCTCGGCTGGTGACCAATAACCTCAGATCGCACGCTAATATTGGAAGACCCAGACGAAGACAGGCGATAATCTTGCTGATTCATCGTGCACATGGTCCCATCTGGCCAGACAAAGTATTTGACTAGGGTGCCATCCTAGCCAGCCATTACCAATAAAAGGCCCCTGCTGGCCGAATCCCGCGTTAGCGAAAGTATCCGCCACTCAGCCGAGACGACATTTCTCAGGTGGATTATATTGCACAACCAAGGTGCACTTTGTTGCAATTTTATGAACTGGTTCATTCACCTTGCCGTGATGAGAAGGATTGAGACCCCAAAGTGACATTTTGGAGCCTTGACGCGCAGTCCGGATGATAAATCCAAGGCGCACGCTTGAAACGTTTCCAATAAATGTTCCCGCCCTCACCGTTGCGCCTCCTGCCAGCCGTCCGCCGCAAAGGAGGTCGCGTTTGAGACCGCAAGCGACGGGCGGCCGCGGATGTGGTCGGACGCCTTCTCGCCCAGCATGATCGTCGGCGCGTTCAGGTTGCCGGTCGTCACCGAAGGCATGATCGACGAGTCGACGACGCGCAACGACCCGAGCCCGATCACCCGCGCCTCCGGATCGACCACCGCCATCGGGTCGCCCGTGTTGCCCATGCGGCACGTGCAGGACGGATGGTAGGCGCTCTCGGCCCGGTCCCGCACGAAGGCGTCGATCGCGGCGTCGGTGGTGACGTCGGCGCCGGGCTGAAGCTCTTGCCCGCGATAGGGGTCGAACGCGGTTTGGGCGAAGATCTCGCGGGTCAGCCGCACGCAGGCGCGCATCTCGGCCCAGTCGTCCGGGTGGCTCATGTAGTTGAAGCGGATGCGCGGCTTGTCCGTCGGGTTTGCGGAGCGCAGCCGGACCCATCCGCGGCTCTTGGATCGCATGGGTCCGACATGCGCCTGGAACCCATGGCCGCTCGCCAGGGACTTGCCGTCATAGGAGATCGCCAGCGGCAGGAAATGATACTGGATGTCGGGGTAGGCGATCCCGGCGCGGCTGCGGATGAAGCCGCAGCTCTCGAAGTGGTTGGTGGCCCCGAGCCCGTCGTGGCGCAGCAGCCACCGCGCGCCGATCGCCGCCTTCGCGAGCGGGCGGGTCGAGGGATACAGCGTGATGGGTTGCAGGCTCTCGATCTGGAAGTAGAGCTCCAGGTGATCCTGCAGGTTCTCGCCCACGCCCGGCAGGTGATGCACGGGCGTGATGCCGTGGGCGCGCAATTCGTCCGCAGGGCCTACGCCCGACAGCTTCAACAGCTGCGGCGAGTTGATCGGCCCGCCCGAGAGGATCACCTCGCGCCGGGCCCGCGCAACCTGCTCCGCCCCGCCGCGGCAGTAGCGCACGCCGGTCGCGCGCCGGCCCTCGAACTCGACCGCGGTGGCCAGCGCGTGGGTGACGACCGCGAGGTTGCGCCGCCGCCGTGCCGGTTTCAGGTAAGCGTTGGCGGCACTCCAGCGCCGGCCGTCGCGCACCGTCATGTCCATGCGCCCGAAGCCCTCCTGGCGAAAGCCGTTGATGTCGTCGGTTTCGGCGTACCCCGCCTGCACCGCCGCGTCGATCCAGGCGCGATAGAGCGGATTCTCCAATTTGCCATAACGCGTGTGCAGCGGGCCGTCCGCCCCACGGTAGGCGTCGCCGCCCTCGTGCCGGTGCTCGGCCCGCCGGAAATACGGCAGCACATGGCGATAGCCCCAGCCGCGCGCGCCCGACGCCTCCCACTGGTCGAAGTCGGCCGGGTTGCCGCGGACATAGACCAGCCCGTTGATCGAGGACGAGCCGCCGAGCACCTTGCCGCGCGGACAGTTCATCCGGCGCCCGCCCAACCCCGGTTCCGGCTCGCTCTCATAGGCCCAGTTGTAGCGGGGCATGTTCATCGGGATCGAGAGCGCGCTGGGCATCTGGATCAGCACCGAGGCGTCGGAGCCGCCATGCTCCAGCACCAGCACCGTGCTCCGCCCGTCCTCGGTCAGCCGGTCCGCCAGCACGCACCCAGCCGACCCGGCGCCCACGATGACGTAGTCGAACGTGTCGTGGCCCGCGCCCTTCGGCGTGCGAGGCGACCCCCGAGTCGGGCTCATTGCCCGAGCGATGCCTTCACGGCCGCCAAGCCGTCCTTGCCGTCGCGGGTGGTCACCCCTTGCAGCCAAGGCGCCAGCAGGTCGGGGTGGCTGCGAAGATAGCGCATGGCCGCCGCTTTGCCGTCCTTCCGCATGCTCTCCGTGTCGGTCATGAGCTCGTTCTCCATGCCGACGCTGAAAGCGAGCTGACTGAAGAACCGGCCGGCGTTCGGGCACTCCGCCACGTATCCCTTGCGGGCCAGGGTGTTGACCGTGGTGTCCCCGTAGTTCGCACCGAAGTAACGGTCGCCGCCGTCGAGGTAGGTGATCGGCAGCTTGGTGTTCATCGGATGCGGCTCCCAGGCCAGGAACACGACCCACTGCTTCCGCTGCACGGCCTGGCCGACCTCGCCCAGCATCGCCTGTTCGCTTGAATCCACCAGCTCCCACCCGCGTAGCCCGAAATCGCCGGCGTCCAGCATGTGCTGGATGTTCTGGTTCGCCGGGGCGCCCGCGTCGATGCCGTAGATCTTCTTGCCGAAACGGTCGGCGAAGCGGCTCAGGTCGGCAAACCCGTGCACGCCGGCCTCCGCGACATAGGTCGGGACCGCCAAGGTGAACTTCGCGCGCTCGAGGTTGTGGCGCACCAGGTCGACCTTGCCGGATTGGATCAGCGGGCCCGCGGAGTTCTGCTGCGCCGGCATCCAGTTGCCCAGGAACACGTCGATGATGCCGTCCTGCAGGGCGCGGAAGGTGATGGGCACCGAGAGCGTCTCGACCCGCTGCTGATAGCCAAGCGCATCGAGCACGACGCCCGCGACGCCGTTCGTCGAGGTGATGTCCGTCCAGCCGGGGTCCGACATGCGGAGGGCGCGGCAGCTCTCCGGCTCGGCAGCGCGCGCCGGCAGGGTAATGGCCCAGCTACACGCCAGGAGGCCTGCCAGTAGGCCGATGCGTGGCTTCATACGGATAGCGGTCATGTCCGGTCTCCTTTTACATTGCAGTTAGGACGCCAGAGGACGCGGCAGGCGCGCCATCGCCTCCAGGTCATCGAGCTTCATGTGGCTGCGGATATACTGCTCCCGGGCGTCGCGCACGGGCTGGTAGTCCCAGGCGGTGCGGGCGCCCACCCGCAACGCCTCCGCCACGAGACGCCGGCGGCGCTGGCTTGCGAGCACTTCGGCATGCAGCGTCCCCAACGACCAGCGCCGCTCCGCCTCCGCCCCGAACGCCGTGAGAAGGGGGTTGGGCGTCTCGGCCGCGAGGTTGCGCAGCTCGTCCGGGTCGCTCGCCAGGTCATAGAGCTGGTCCGGATCGCCCGGCGAGCGGATGAACTTGTGCCGTCCGCGCCGGATCATCACGATGGGCGCGACCGCTCCCTCGCCCAGATACTCGCCGAACGCCTCGTCATGGCCGCCGCGCCCCTCGAGATGCGGCAGCAGGCTTCGCCCGTCCAACGGCGTCGCGTAGTCCTGCGCGCTGCCCGATCCAAGCTCGACCAGGGTCGGCAGGATGTCCACCAGGGATACCGATTGCCCGACCCGCTGCGCTGCGAACCGGCCCGGCGCGTGCACGATCAGCGGAACGCGGCAGGCCGGCTCGAAGAAGCTCATCTTGTACCAAAGGCCGCGCTCCCCCAGCATCTCTCCGTGGTCGGCCAACACGATGGTGCAGGTGTCCTCGGCCAGCCCGGCAGCCTCCAAGGCCGCAAGGATGGAGCCTACCTGATCGTCGAAGTAAGAGATGGCGCCGTAATAGGCGCGCCGTGCGGCACGGACCTGCTCGGCGGTTACCGGTTGCTGCTCGATTCCGCACACGCGCCGCAGCCGGAGCGAGTGCGGGTCCAAGCGGTCCGCGGGGATATCGACCCGGGGCAGGTCGATATCGGCGTCGTGGTAGCGGCTCCAGTACGGCTCGGTGATGGTGAACGGATCGTGTGGGTGGGTCAGCGACACGACCATGCAGAACGGGCGCGGATCGTTGCCGCGCGCGATGTCGAACAGCCGCCGCCGGGCCGCGAACACGACCTCCTCGTCGAAGTCGATCTGGTTGGTCCGGGCGCAGGGGCCGGCCTGCGCGACAGAGGCCATGTTGTGGTACCATTCCGGGCGCTCGTCGGGCCGCGTCCAGTCCGGCGTCCAGCTGTAATCGGCCGGGTAGATGTCGGTGGTCAGCCGTTCCTCGAAGCCGTGCAGCTGGTCCGGGCCGCAGAAGTGCATCTTGCCCGACAAAATCGTGTGATACCCCGCCCGGCGGAGATAGTGCGCGAGGGTCGGCAGCTGCGAGGGGAACTCGGCCGCATTGTCATAGATGCCGGTGGCCGACGGCAGCCGGCCGGACATGAACGCACCCCGGGACGGCGCGCACAGCGGGCTGTTGCAGTAGGCGCGCTCGAACACGGCTCCGCGCTCGGCGAGCTGGTCTATGTTCGGGGTCGTGACCACCCGGTGGCCGTAGGCTGGGAGGGCGCCGGCCGTGAGCTGGTCGGCCATCAGGATGAGAATGTTTGGCGCCCTGTCCACGTCTCCTCCGATCACGCCATCGCTTCCGGCCTAAGAACGGCAGTCTAGTCATGGCAGGGACAGGAGTGATAGCCGGTTTGAGCAGGCCGTGCGGCGACTCAGCCGTCATCCGCTCGCAAACCACGTGGCCTACCGCATCCCGCTAGGGACCCGTAACCTTCCAGACCGTGTTGCCCACGTCGTCGGCGACCAGCAACGCGCCCTTCTGGTCCATGGCGACGCCGACGGGACGGCCCTGCGCCTCGCCTGATCCGTTCAGGAAACCGGTCAGGACATCGACCGGCTGGCCCGCCGGATGGCCGTCCAGGAACGGCACGAAGACCACGCGATAGCCGCTTCTCGGCTCGCGGTTCCATGAGCCGTGCTGGCCCACGAACACGCCGTCGGTCAGCGTCGCCGGCAGGCTGCCCGCCTTCGAGAACGTCAACCCCAACGACGCCGTATGCGCCCCCAGCGCGTAGTCGGGCGGAATGGCGCGGGCCACCATCGCCGGGTCCTGGGGATTGGCACGCACATCCACATGCTGGCCGTAATAGCTGAATGGCCAGCCGTAGAACGCACCGTCGTGCAGCGCCGTCATGTAGTCCGGCACCAGGTCGCTGCCGATCTCGTCACGTTCGTTCACCGCCACCCATAGCGCGCCGGTCTGCGGCTGCCACGACATGCCCACGGGGTTGCGCAGGCCGCTGGCGAAGATGCGGTGCACGCCCGTCGCCGCATCGACCTGCCAGACCGCAGCGCGCCCCGCCTCGGCAGGAAGGCCGTTCTCCGCCACGTTGCTGTTCGAGCCGACGCTCACATACAGCGTCTTGCCGTCCGCGCTGGCCACCACGTTCTTGGTCCAATGGTGGTTGATGGGGCCGCCCGGCAGGTCGCAGACCCTGGTGCCCGGTGCCGTGATCTCCGTCTGCCCCGGCTGATACGGGAACCTCATCAACGCATCCGTGTCGGCCACGTAGAGGTCGTTGCCGACCAGCGTCATGCCGAAAGGCGAGCTCAGGCCCTGGAGGAAGACGTGGCGCTCGACCCCACCATGCCCGTCGTCGCGCAGCAGGGTGATGCGGTTGGCGCTCGGCACGTCCGCGCCGGCGCCGGACATGATCACGCCCTGCACCAGGCCGCGCACGCCGGTCGCGTCGTCCGGCCGCTTCGGCGCATTGGTCTCGGCCACCAGGATGTCGTTGTTGGGCAGCACGGCGAGCCAGCGCGGATGGTCCAGCCCCTGCGCCAGCGCCACCACGTGCAGCCCAGGCGCCGCCATGGGCGTGACACCAGCCGCCCAATGCGTCGCCCGCGCGATGTTGACGGTGGGCAGCAGGGTCGCATGCGGCGGCTGCAAGGCCGGGCTCGGGCCTATTCCCGCCTCCAGCGGCTGGGTTGCATGCTCGCCGCAGGCTGCCACCGACCCGGCGACGGCGACGACGACCACGCCGGCAATGACGAACATACGTGCGCGCATGGTTGAACCATTCTATCCCGTGTTGAGGACCCTACAGCGTCATCGCTTGCAGGTGGCGTTACTTCACGATCGGGCAATGACCCTCGGCCAAGGGCCGGGAGGCCTCCTCCGCCGGTATCTCGCGGATCAGTCTATAATAGTCGTAGGGCTTGCGGGACTCCGCCGGCGCCTTGACCTCGAACAGGTAGAAGGGCCGCATCACCCGCCCGTCCTGCCGGATCGTCGCAGAGTCCAAGATGCTGTCGGTGACTTTCAGCTCGCGCATCGTCGCGGCCACCTTGTTCGGCTCGTCCGTTCCGGCCGCCTTGATCGCCTTCAGGTAGTGGGTGACGGCGCTGTAGACGCCTGCATGCACCATGGTCGGCATGCGGCCGCCCATCCGCTGGCCAAAGCGCTGGGACCAGGCCCGCGTATGGTCATTGAGGTCCCAGTAGAAGCTCTCGGTCAGCATCAGGCCCTGGGCGATCGGCAGGCCCAGGGAATGGATGTCGGATAGGAAGATCAGCAACCCAGCCAGTTGCTGCCCGCCCGCCACGATGCCGAATTCGGAGGCGCTCTTTACGGCATTGATCGTGTCCGACCCTGCATTGGCCAGCCCGATGACCTTGGCCTTCGACGCCTGCGCCTGTAGCAGGTAGGCCGAGAAGTCCGTCGTTCCCTGCGGATGCCGCACGCTGCCCACGACCGTGCCGCCAGCCTGCGCGATATAGCTCCGCGCATCGGCCTCCATGGCCGTGCCGAACGCGTAGTCCGCCGTGATGAAGAACCAGCTGTCGCCGCCGGACCTCGTCACCGCCAGCGCCGTGCCCTTGGCGAGCGCGATGGTGTCGAAAGTCCACTGGGTGCCCATGGGGGAGCAGGACTTGCCCGTCAGGTCGGAGCTTCCAGCGGCGGAGAACATGACGATCCGGTTGTGCTGCCGGGCGACCTCCTGCACGGCGAGGGCGACGGACGAGACCGGCACGTCCACGATGGCGTCCACATGGTCCGCCTCGTACCAGCGTGCCGCGATTGCCGCGCCCACGTCGGGCTTGTTCTGATGGTCGGCGAAGATGATCTCGACCGGCTTGCCCAGCACCGTGCCGCCGAAATCCTCGACGGCCATGCGGGCGGCGACGACTGATCCCATCCCGGACAGGTCGGCGTAGATGCCCGATTGATCGTTCAGGACGCCGAGCTTGACGACCCCGTCGGAAACCTGCGCCGCAGCACCCCTGGCGAAAACCGCGGCGCACAGCGCCAGCGCGAAACAGGCCTGCCTCATGTAACGGTCTCCCCGAAGCGCAGTGCGACGGCTTGATGCCGCTCTAAGACCATGCCAGGCTAACAGTCGTTAGGGAGAGAGACAAGGGAAAAGCCCGATGACCGCAAATAGCCACAGCTACCGGGACATCTGCGCTGAGTTCCGCTGGCAAATCCCCGAGCGCTTCAACATCGCCGCCGCGATCTGCGACCGGCATGTCGGGGGCAACCGGCTGGCCCTCATCTCGGAAACTGCCGACGGTGCGGCGACGGAGCTGACCTTCGAGCACCTGCAGGACCGTTCGCGGCGATTGGCGAATGCCCTGGCGGCCCAGGGCATCGGCCGGGGCGACCGGATCGGCATCCTGCTGCCGCAATGCCCAGAAACGGTGATCACCCACCTGGCGGCCTACCGGCTGGGCGCGATCGCGCTGCCTTTGTTCACGCTGTTCGGTCCGGACGCGATCGAGTACCGGCTGAACGACAGCGGGGCCCGCGCCGTGGTGTCGAACGCCGACGGGATCGGCAAGCTGCTGGAGCTCGATGGGCAACTGGCCGCCAAGCCGATCCTGATCAGCGTCGAGGACCGCGTCAACGGCAGCGTCCTGAGCTGGGCGTCGCTGATCGAGGCCGCGTCACCGGATCAGGCCATGGCCGACACGACGGCGGAGGACCCGGCCCTTATCGTCTACACCTCCGGCACCACGGGCAACCCCAAGGGCGTGCTGCACGCGCACCGCATGCTGCTCGGCCATCTGCCGGGCGTGGAGCTGCCGCACGATTTCTTTCCGCAGCCCGGCGACCGCATGTGGACGCCCGCGGACTGGGCCTGGGCGGGCGGCTTGATGGATGTGCTGCTACCGTCGCTGTTCCACGGCATCCCCGTCCTGGCGAAGCGGTTCACGAAGTTCGACCCGGACGAGGCGTTTGCCCTGCTCGCCCGCCATTCCATCCGCAACGCCTTCATGCCGCCCACGGCGTTGAAGATGATGCGGCAGGTCCCGCGGCCAAGCCGTTTCGGCTATGCGATGCGCAGCGTCGCCAGCGGCGGGGAGCGGCTCGGGGACGAGATGCTGGAGTGGGGCCGCGAGACGTTCGGCATGGTGATCAACGAGTTCTATGGGCAGACCGAGGCCAACCTCACGATCGCGAACTGCGCGGCCATCATGCCGCTGAAGGAGGGCTCGATGGGCCGGGCGCTGCCGGGCCACACGATCGAGATCGTGGACGACGACGGGCAGCCGATGCCGCCGGGCCAACCGGGGACGATCGCCGTCAAGGCGCCCGACCCGGTGTTCTTCCTACGCTACTGGAACAAGCCGGAGGCCACTGCGGACAAGTACCGCCACGGCTGGCTGCTGACCGGCGACACCGGCCACCGCGACCAGGACGGCTATTTCTGGTTCCATGGGCGCAATGACGACCTGATCATGTCCGGCGGCTACCGCATCGGGCCGACCGAGATTGAGGACTGCCTGATGCATCACCCCGCCGTCGCCATGGTGGCAGTGATCGGCGTCCCCGACCGCGTGCGGGGCGAGGTGGTGAAGGCGTTCATCGTGCTGCGCGAGGGCTTGGAGGCGGATGACGCGCTTAGCGGGGAGGTCCAGGCATTCGTCAAGTCGCGGCTGTCGGGGCATGAGTACCCCCGGCTGATCGAGTTTCGTGACAGCTTGCCGATGACGATCACCGGCAAGATACGGCGCAAGGACCTCCGGGATGAGGCGGCTGCATTGTGAGGGGTTTAAAACTGGCTGGTTCGATGCGGGCGGCCTCGACGATGGTGGTCGGCTGGCTGACAGATCTCATTCCAGCAGCCCTATCCTATAACCGCTTTTGGCCGAAACCGAACGGACCGCTTCCGAGCAGAAAGCTTTCGATACAGGGCATTCGTTAGGAGCGTCCGTTCAGCTGATCCTACTAGAACAGGCTCAATCTTGTGACGGCAGCGTCGGTCTCCGTCATCTGATCGGGTGTTGTCGGAATTCGTGGCAGAAATTCGCTGGCGAGGGTGGGTCGCTCGTCGCTTGCCTTTTAATTTGAGCCAGCCCTGCGCGAAGCCGGTCACAAGTCCCTCTGTGGTTCTGCAACAAACTGCAGATGGCTGGTATATACATCGGGAAGCTCTCTCTTTGGCGATTGGGAGCGTCATGACCAATCTGAAGGCCGGAACTATGCGACGGCAAGCCATGTTGACTGTGGCCGCAAACGGGCCTGCCCTTTGCGTGAGCCACTCCTGCAGCGGGAAACGATATCACGCGTGTGTTCTTGCCCAATCGATCTCGGGTCGGATCGTGTCAGACCCCTTCGCCAACTCGAGAAGCTTGCGTGAATAAGGCCTCATCCGGAAACAAGCGCTCGAACTGACGGCTGGGAAGGTTGCATGGTGTAGTTCCATTCGCCGTGAAAGGCATCGCGGCTGATGTTGAGGCCGTCCATTTCTCGATCGGACACGACGAT
>JAABUW010003956.1_pt1 | contig 20551 bp, 22 predicted proteins | sample 5560081 | NCBI WGS metagenome assembly JAABUW01 (sample SAMN10711882, study PRJNA513363) | rock metagenome | isolation source: Antarctica rocks | place: Antarctica: Victoria Land, Knobhead sud
CCCGGTCGTGGCTCGCGACGACGACGACGCCGGCCGAGGTGGGCGACGTCGGCCGGGCGGCTGATGCTGCCCGCGTCGGGTTCGTCCACGCCGGCCAGCAGGCGCATCAGGGTGGACTTCCCCGCGCCGTTCTCCCCGACGAGACCGACCGGCTCCCCGGGGTTCGCGACGAGGTCCAGGCCGTCGAGCACGGTGTGGTCGCCGAAGACACGCGTGACGTCGCGCGCGACGAGCGACGTTGCGGTGGACAGGCCGGGCAATGACATCGCAGGTCCTCGGGAGATGCGGGACACCCGCCGGGCATGGCCTCGGTCGCGGGTCGGTCGATGCCTCAGAACCTCATGATGGGCCCATGCTGCCCCAATAGGCGGCAGCGCGCCAGCCGTTTCGCGCCCCGGACGGTGGATGTGAGGATGGGGCATGCTCACCCTCGAGCTCGCCCAGCTGCTGAAGTCCTCCGGCCTGCCATGGACGCCCGCCTCCGGCGACCGGTTCGTCGTGCCGGTGTCCGACATGGAGGAGCAGGTGTTCGTCCTCAGCGACATCACCGCCGACATCCACCGGTTCGCCTCCGGAGACGTCATCGGCTTCAACGGCACCACCGAGTGGGCACTCGACAGCATCGAGCAGCAGGACGTCGTCTGGCTGCCGCGCGAGGACCAGCTTCGCGAGCTGCTCGGCGCCGCGTTCGTCCAGCTCGAGCGGGTGACGGGAGGGTATGCCGTGACCGCCACGTCCGCCGTCGGAGTCGACGGCCGCTTCGTGGACATCGATGCCGAGCGCGCCTACGCCCGAGCGGTCCTGTCCCGCCTCGGGTCGCCTTCCTGAGCCGGGGCACCACACCGAATTCTTGGCTTGCGTGAAGTGCCAGCGGTCACCGCGTCGAGCTGCTTGAGCCAGAGACGAGCCTGGCGACGTCCGTGTGAGCCGTGTCAACCTCATTGACGGCAAGGTCAAGCGGCTTGACGTCTGTGTGAACAACGAGTCGAGCCGTCTGCTCGGAGTCACGCCGGCGACGTACGCCGGCCGCGTCGGGTTGGAGAACGTCCGGGGCAGTCAACCTCGTCGCGGCGGCCGTGGCAGGAAGTAGCTCGTCCGCTCCTGGTAAGCCGGGTATCCGGGCCGCTCGGCCATGTGCTTCTCCAGCAGCCGGGCACCGGTGGCAAAGACGAGGAAGTAGGTCATGACGACCGGGGAGAGGACCGTGAGCACGCCGGGCCACGCGCTCGCGGCGACGAGGAAGATGCCCCACCAGACGCAGGAGTCCCCGAAGTAGTTGGGATGCCGGGTCCATGCCCACAGTCCGCGGTCCATGACCTGGCCCTTGTGGGCAGGGTCTGCCTTGAACGCAGCCAGCTGCGCGTCACCGACGGCCTCGAAGCTGACGCCCAGGAGCCACAGGAGGACGCCGACGGCCGCCACGACGAGCAGTCCGCCGCCCGTGGCCCCCGAGACCTGGATCGGCAGGGAGACGAACCACACCGACAGTCCCTGGACGAGGTAGACCTTCCGGAGGGCGACGACGAAGGGGTCGCCCTTCTCCCCCTCGAGCATCTTCGCGTACCGGGCGTCCTCCCCCTTGCCGGCGTTGCGTTGGTGCATGTGCCAGGCGAGCCGCAGGCCCCAGACCGCGACCACCGCGAGGAGGACGAGCCGCCGGGCGCCGGAACCGTGCCCGACCAGGGCCGCCACGAGCGCGACGAGGACGAACCCGAGCCCCCACGCGGTGTCGACGTCGCTGACCCGACCGGCCCGACGACCGATGAGGGCGGCGACCAGCATGAGAACGACCACGGCGAGCAGCGAGGAACCGCTCACCGCGAGAAAGCTGCCCAGGGAGAAGCCGGTCATGACCAGGCTGCCGGGCGGACCGGCGCCAGCCCGGACCGACCCTCGGCGTCCGGTCGCACGGCGAGGATCTGGTCGACGCCCATCCGCCCCTCGCGGAAGGCCATCGCGCCGCCGACGAGGTAGAGCCGCCACACCCGGGCGACCTCCTCACCGACCAGGGCGACCGCCGTGTCCCAGTTCCGCTCGAAGGTCTCGTGCCACGCGGCGACGGTGCGGACGTAGTGCTCCCGCATCGCGTGGACGTCGCGGACCTCGAGGCCGCCGTCCTCGATGAGCGCAACGGTCTCGCCGACCGGACGCATGTACATGTCCGGCGCGATGAAGGACTCGATGAACGGCCCACCGCCGGGAAACCGGCCGCGGCGTGACATCTGCTGGATGAGGACCCGGCCCTGCGGACGGACGTTGTCGCGCAACGCCTTCACGTAGGTCGGGTAGTTCTTCCGACCGACGTGCTCGCCCATCTCCAGCGACGCGACCGCGTCGTAGTGCCCGTCAGACACCTCGCGGTAGTCCTGGAGCCGGATCTCGACCCGGTCCTGCAGCCCTCGCTCGCGGATCCGCTCGTCGATGAAGCGCTTCTGCTCCCGGGCGATGGTCACGCCAGTGACCTGCGCACCGAAGTGCTCTGCGGCATACAGGCTGAGTGAACCCCACCCGCAGCCGACGTCGAGGAAGCGCATCCCGGGCTCGCCGAGGCCCACCTTGCGGCAGACGAGGTCGAGCTTGTCCCGCTGCGCGTCCGCGACGGTGTAGCCGGGGGCGTCCGAGGTCCAGTAGCCGCACGAGTAGGCCATGTGCGGGTCCAGGATCAGGGAGTAGAACTCGTTGGAGAGGTCGTAGTGGTGGGAGATCGCCTGCCGGTCGCGCAGGGCGCTGTGCAGTCGTCCACGCAGTCGGGCCTGGCTGGCCGGTGCCGGTGGTGGTCTGCCGAAGGCACCCACCTCGCGAGCCGTTCCCAGCAGTGAGGCGATCGCACCGGCGCTCGGTCGCACGCCGCGCAGGCCGCGCTTGCGGGCGACCGCCCAGACGTGGGTCAGCGCGGCGTCGAGGTCACCCTCGACGTCGAGCTCCCCGGTGACGTACGCCTGCGCGGCGCCGAGCTCTCCCGGGTGGCGGAGCACCCGGCGCAGGGCGTCGGGTGACCTGAGGACGACGGAGGGCGCGTCCTGCGGCCCGGCGACGCTGCCGTCCCAGGCGGTGAGCCGCACGGGCAGCTCGCCGCCGGCAGCCGAGCGCAGCGCCCGGGCGAGGGCGGGCGCGACGCCGGAGGTGGGCACGCCGGAGCGGGTGCGGTCGAGGAGGGTCATGGGGCCACCGCTTCACGCTCGAGGAGGATCTGCTGGACGTCGATGTAGCCGGAGAGGAAGCCGGCCCGGGAGTACTCCAGGTAGAAGTGCCACATCCGCTGGAAGACCGGGTCGAAGCCGAGCCCAGTGATCTCCTGGCTGTTCCCCGCGAACCGCTCGTCCCACAGCCGCAGCGTCTGGGCGTAGTGCCGCCCCATCGAGAGTCGGTCGGCGACGCGCAGCGAGGTGTGCCGCTCGGTGATGTCGAGGATCGCCTCCGTCGAGGGCAGGAAGCCGCCGGGGAAGATGTACTTGTGCACCCACGTGTAGGTACCCTTCGTGGCCAGCATCCGGTCGTGGGGCATCGTGATGGCCTGGATGGCCACCTTGCCGCCGGGCGCCAGGAGCCTGTCGAGCGTCTCGAAGTAGGTGCGCCAGTAGGCGTGGCCGACCGCCTCGATCATCTCGACGGACACGATCGCGTCGTACTCCCCGTCCACCGCGCGGTAGTCGAGCAGGTCGACGGTGACCGTGTCGGCGTGGCCGGCGGCCGCGACCCGCTCCCGGGCCAGCGTCTGCTGCTCGGTCGAGAGGGTGACGGTGCGGACCGTGGCACCGCGCTCGGCGGCCACCAGGGCGAGCTCGCCCCATCCGGTGCCGATCTCGAGGACGCGGGTCCCGGCCCCGACGCTCGCAAGGTCCAGCAGCCGGTCGATCTTGCGTCGCTGGGCCTGCGCGAAGGAGGCCCAGTCAGGAGCCTCCGCCGGAGCCTGCGCCACCTCGACGTGCTCGCTCGCCACCGGAGAGGCAGGGAGCCGGGGAGCCTCGAAGAGGGCCGACGAGTAGCTCATCGTCGGGTCGAGGAAGCGTTCGAAGAGGTCGTTCGAGAGGTCGTAGTGCCGCGAGATGTTCGAGCGGGTGTTCGTCGTCGTGTTCTCCTCGGAGCGGGGATGGCGGGCGACGTAGACGGCACGCAGCTTCTGCAGCGGCTCCGGCACGAGCGTCCCCATCCGGGCGGCGAAGACGGCAAGGAGCTCGCCGAGGTCGGTGGCGCTCCAGTCGCCGGCCATGTAGGACTCGCCGAAGCCGATGAGGCCGTCGGCGCCGAGGCGGCTGAGGAAGGCGTCCGGGCGGTGCAGGGACATGACCGGGGCGCCGGGGACGTCGACCGCCCCGCCACCGACGGTGCCGTCGGGGTACTCGACGCGGATCGCGAGCCGACGGACGACCTGGCGGAAGAGCCGCTCGGCGACCCGGGCGTGGAGGCGGCGCTTCACGGCGCTCGGGTGACGGACGAGGTCGGGCCACCCGCTCAGGTCAATCTGTGGCATCGGGAACTGTTGTGGGGTCAGCGTGCTCATTGGACTGCCTCCTGCGGCGGATGAGTGGGTCGAGGGCGGACCGGCAGGCGGCGGAGCCACAGCCGGAGGCCGTGCCAGCGGATCTTCGCCATGATGGCGAGCGGTTCGAGGGGCTGGGTCACTGCAAGACGGAGCACGTATGCCGTGCTGGCGGCCCGGGCGACGCCGGTCAGGACCGCGACGAAGGGCGGCCGGCCCTCACGCCGCAGGACCACACTGACCCGCACCTCGTCGTCGGGCTCGGGCAGCATGAGGTCGTAGGAGCCGTCGACGTCGTTGAAGGGGCTGACGTAGAGCGACTTGTCGGTGCTGGCGCGACCCTGGTCGTCGGTCCGCACGAGGTAGGCGTGCCGCTCGCCGTAGGTGTTGTGGACCTCGACCACGACGCACTCGAGGCCGCCGTCGGCCCGGTAGCACCAGAAGACGCTGATCGGGTTGAAGACGTAGCCGAGGACCCGGGCGTTGGCCAGCAGGAGCACCCGTCCTCCGGTGAGGTCCACGTCGTGCGTCGCCAGGAAGCTGTCGAGGTTCTCGCGGAGGGTGCGCCCGGGTGCACCGAGATGGTCCCGGCTCTCGAACCTGGCGAGGGGGCCGAGCCGCGGCAGGGCGTCGAGGTCGACGAGCCACGAGTAGCTGCGGTGCTCGAAGTCGCTGCGCACAGGCTCGCTGCGGACGTGCCGGATCGAGGTCGCGTAGATGCGCGGGGCGGTGGCCGTGGTCACGAGGCCGGCTCCAGCTCGGTCAGGCCCGCGATGCCGACGCGGCTCGGGACGGCTGCGAGCGCACCCCAGGTCACGCCGAGATGCTCGGCCGCGCGGACCCCTGACGCGGCGCCGTCCTCGTGGAAGCCCCACCCGTGGTAGGCGCCGGCGAAGGCGATCCGGTCGGTGTCGATCAGCGGCAGCTGTCGTTGCGCCGCCAGGGACTGCGGGTTGTAGAGAGGGTGCTCGTAGCTCATCGTCTCGATCACGTGCCGGGGGTCGACCAGGTCCTCCCCCCCGAGGGTGACGAGAAAGCGTCGGTCCGTGACGTCGAGACGCTGGAGCCGGGTCATGTCGTAGGTGACGAGGACCCGGCCGGCTTCATCGCCGGCCGGGCGCCGCCAGTAGTTCCACGAGGCTCGGGCTGCGCTGCTGCGCGGGAGGACCGACTCGTCGGTGTGCAGCTGGGCGACGTTGCTGGAGTATGGCATTGCCGACAGGACCTCACGCTGGATGTGGGTCGGGTCAGTGAGCATGCGAAGGGCCTGGTGCGGGTGGGCGGCGACGACCACGGACTCGAAGTTGTCGCTCTGGCCGGACGCGTCGGTGACGACCACCACCCCGTCGGAGGTCTCCTCGACCGCATGGACCGGGGTGGCGAGCCGGATCTCGTGGAGGCCGGCGGCGACCTTCCCGACGTAGGTGCCAGAGCCTCCGACGACCGTGCGCCACGTCGGCGACCCGAGGACGCTCAGCATGCCGTGGTGATCGAGGAAGGTGAACAGGTAGCGCGCCGGGTAGTCCAGCGCGACGGCGGGGTCACACGACCAGACGGCCGCGACGACCGGCTGCAGGAAGTAGGTGGTGAAGTACGTGCTGAAGTGGCCGCGGGAGGCGAAGTCCCGCAGCGTCTCGCCGTGCCGGGCCTCCCCTTCGGGAGCCGCTAGCACTGCGCGCGCCAGCCGGTGGAAGCGCCGCACCTCGCCGAGCATACGCAGGTATGCCGGCTTGGTCAGGTTGCGCGGCTGGGCGAAGAGGCCCACGAGGCCCTTGGCACCGGCATACTCGAGGCTGCGCTCGTCGCACCGGACCGACATGCTCATGTCCGAGTCCCTGGTGGCGACGCCGAGCTCCTCGAAGAGCCGGACCAGCGTGGGGTAGGTCCGGTCGTTGTGGACGATGAACCCGGTGTCCACCGCGACGGTGCGCTTGCCGACGGCGACCTGGTGGGTGTCGGCGTGCCCGCCGAGCCGGCCGTCCGCCTCGTAGAGGGTGACGTGTCGCTGACCGGACAGGACATGCGCCGCCATCAGCCCGGCGACGCCGCTGCCGATGACCGCGACCCGGCCAGGGCGGGGCAGGGCGGAGAGGCTGGAGTGGCCTGACATCAGGAGTCCTGTCGGGTGGCGGGGCGGTGACATCAGGTGTTCGTCGCCGGGCTCTGCAGCGGATTGCCCCGTCGCTCCCCGTCAGGCGGGCGTGAGGCCGCGGTCAGGCGAAGCTGAAGAGCGCGATCGGCTCCGACGTCGGCGTCGTCGAGCCGCCGGCCGGCTCCACCGTGATGCCGGCCCCGGTTGCTGCCGCGGCGTCACCCTCGAGGACGACGGTCTGGTCGCTGCTCGGCGGCATCAGGCCGGCAGGTGACATGGTGCCCGCCGGGGTCTGGAGCCACAGCTGGTAGACCTTGCCGTCCGGGGCCCCGGGCATGCTGTGGGTGACCAGGACGGCCCGGCCGACCTCCTTGGACCGCACCAGGGTCGCCGAGGCGCCACCGGGGAAGCTCTTGTCGCTGCTCTGTCTGTCGGACGCCGACAGGACGCGCTGGGCGACGGTCAGCTGCGACTGGCTCTGTCGGTCCCACGGATGGGTGACGGCTGCGGCGCCTCCACCGAGGAGGACCACCGCGGCGGCCGCGGCCACCCAGCGTGAGGACCATCGGGTCTGGGCCCGGGCCGCAGCAGGGGTCTGCCGCGTACGGGTGGTCTGGTCGATGCGCGCGGAGGCTTCCTGGGCAACCCGCGGGGGCAGCGGACGAACCGCCGCGATGTCGCGCAGGACGTGCTGGCGCAGCCGCGCCGGTGGCAGCGCCCGGGCCAGGTGGGACAGCTCGATGGCGGCGCTGCGCAGGCTCGTGACCTCGGCCCGGCACTCGGGGCACACCGCGAGGTGTTGCTCGAAGCGGGCCCGCTCCATGTCGTCCACCGCGTCGATGGCGTAGGCGCCGGAGAGAGTGTGGATGTCATCGTTCATGTCTGGAGTCCCAACGTGTCGCGCAAGCGGATCAGACCGTCGCGGATCCGGGTCTTGGCCGTGCCGAGCGGGAGGCCGAGCATCGTCGCTACCTCCGAGTGTGTGTAGCCCCCGAAGTACGCCAGTTCCAGCGCACCCCGCTGGGCGGGCGTGAGGGTCGTGAGAGCCTTCCGGACGCGCTCCGCCTCGAGGGAGGAGTGCGCCGCGTCGGCGGTGGTGTCGTAGGCCACGTCCTGGTTCGCTTCGTGATAGCTGTTGTCCCGGCGACCGGCGGCCTGTGCGGAGCGGACCCGGTCGACGGCCTTGCGGTGGGCAATGGTCATCATCCAGCCGAGGGCGCTTCCCCGGTCCTTGTCGAAGCGGGACGCCGTCTTCCAGATCTCCAGGAAAGCCTCCTGGCTGACCTCCTCGGACTGGGCCGGGTCGCGGACGACTCGCAGGACCAGGCCGAAGAGCCGCGCGGACACGGCGTCGTAGAGCTCGGCGAATGCGTGCTCGTCCCCCCAGGACGCCTGTCGCAGGAGGTCGGCAAGCCGCTCGGACGGACCAGTTCCCTCCGACGACGTGTCGCCGGAGGGAACTGCGTAGAGTTCAGCCATGGTGAGCATTGTGCTCTTCACCGCGTCGCTGTCCGAATCGGCGTCAACCGTCAGGGCATCAGGACCGAGTCGATGATGTAGACCGTGGCGTTCGCGGTCTGCACGTTGCCGCAGATGACCTTGGCGTTGTCCTTGCCGACCGTGAAGGCCTCTCCCGAGCCCTTGACCGTGACGGTGTTGCCACCGAGGGTCTTGTGGTCGCCCGCGAGCTTGTCCGGGGCGATCTTGCCGGCGATGACGTGACCCGTGAGGATCTTGGTCAGGGTGGGCTTGTCGGCGAGGACCTTGTCGAGGTCGGCCTTGGGGATCTTCGCGAACGCGGAGTCGACCGGTGCGAAGACGGTGATGGCCGGAGCGGCGTTCAGCGTGTCGCCGAGCCCCGCGACGCCCACAGCGGCGACGAGCGTCTTGAGCAGCGGGTTGTGGCTCGCGGCCGTCGCAACCGGGTCGGTCGCCATGCCCTTGAAGGATCCGGAGCCCTCGGTCGGGACGGACGCGCAACCGGCACCGAACGGCTTGGCCGTCCCGGCGGAGCCGCCGGAGCCGGTGGCTGCGCTTGACGAGGTGGTCGGGGAAGCCGACGAGGTGGTCGGGGCGGCTGCCGATGACGAGGAGGTAGCGGCCGGGGCGGCCGGGGCGGCCGGGGCAGTGCCGGAGCCACTGGACCCGCAGGCGGCGAGGCCGATCGGCAGCGCGGCGGCGAAGGCAACGAGGGCGGTCGTGCGTCGGATGTTCATGGGGTGTAGCTCCTTGGATCTTCATTGGTGAACGGTCATGGATGATTCGCTGCAGCTCGACTCGTGGATTGGACCGACTTGAGGGAATTTCGGCATTTTGCCGGCAAGACGTCCCCTCACCGAGCAGCACGGTCGGGCGCGATGCGGCCCGACCGTGCTGAAAGCGGAGTGCGTCTCAGGCGACGAGGACGACTACTTCCTGGATGCCGCTCGACCCGCCGGGGAAGGGCGTCGCGCGCTGCTCGGTCTGGACGGCCCCCGTGAGGTCGACCGCGCGGACCGCGACGGTGTGCTGTCCGCTGGTGGCGTCCCACGGCAGGTACCACTGGCGCCAGTAGTCGACTCCGGCGTCCGGTCCGAGCATGGTCGGCTGCCATGCGCCACCGTCGATGCGCACCTCGACCCGGCCCACCCCGCGGTGTTGCGCCCAGGCGACTCCGCCGATGGCGGTCCTGCCCGGCTGGATCGTCGTGAGCGGTGCAGGGGTGTCGATCCGCGCCGACGTCTTGATCGGGGCGTCCGTCAGCCACTCGCGCTTGGTCCAGTAGGCCGGCTGTGCGGCATACGTGGTCAGGGTCAGCCTGGTGAGCCACTTCGTCGCCCCGACGAAACCGTAGAGGCCCGGGGTGATCAGGCGGGCCGGGAAGCCGTGGACGTCGGGAAGCGCCTGGCCGTTCATGCCGATGGCGACCATGGCGTCGCGACCGTCCCGGGCTGCGGCGAGCGGTGTGCTGATCGTGAAGCCATCGACGGCGGTGCTGAGCAGCTGGTCGGACGAGGTCCCGACTCCCGCGCGGTCGAGGATGTCGGTGAGGCGCACCCCGAGCCAGGTCGCGGCGCCGATGTAGCCGCCACCGACCTCGTTCGAGACGCAGGTCATGGTGATCGGCCGCTCGATGAGCGGCATCGCCGCCAGCTCGTCGAAGGTGAGGGAGAAGGGCTTCTTGACGTCACCGTCGACCTCCAGCTTCCAGGAGTCCCTGGAGACCTTCGGCACCGTCAGGTTGGTGTCGACCCGGTAGAAGTCGGCGGTCGGAGTGCGGAACGGCGAGATGCCGGGCACCTGAGTCTCCAGGCCGGCGGGGAGCGGGCGGGCGGCGTCAGCCGCACCCGGCAGGTTCAACGCGGTGGGGTCAGAGGAAGCCGACGCGAGCCGCTGACCCGCCCCGGCGACGACGACCGCTCCCGCGGTGACGCTCGCCGCGCCGACAAGGAACTGCCGACGTGAGCCGTCCCCCGTCGGGCGAGGCTCGTCCGAGAGCTCGGAGTGGTCTGCCGTCGCAACAGTGCCTTCGGCGCCGATCAGCCTGCGGCGCAGCCAGACGAGGACGGCCACACCGACCAGGCCGGTGGCGAGCGCCGGGAGCAGGTCCAGAGGGCTGGCCGTGGGGCGGGTCATGGCGGCGACGCCGGCGAGGACGACAAGGAGGACGATCAGCCCCAGGCCGACCCGCAACCGGCGCCGGGAGAGCAGGCCGGCAGCTGCGGCGAAGAGGACGGTGACCAGGCCCACCGACGCCAGCAGGACCGCCTTGTCCGCCGTGCCGAACTTCGCGATCGCGAGCTCCTTGAGCGGCGTGGGCGTCAGGTCGATGACTGTCGAGCCGACGGACAGGACCGGAGAGGTGGCCGGGTCGAGAAGGGCGGCGACGAGGTGACCGGCCGCCATCCCCGCGAGCGCAGCGAGGACGCCGGTCACGGCGAAGGCAAGCCGACCTCCTGCCGTGTTGGTGCGGGTGGGTGGGGTCACGGTCGGTGTTCGACACCGGTCCCCGCCCTGGATTGGCTCAGGCGAGGACCCCGACTTCCGGGTCGAGTTCACCGGTGAGCAGGCGCTGGACGAGCGGGCCCACGTCGGCGACAACCTGCTCACGCGGCATGCTCGCCAGGGGCTCGACCTTGAGGACGTAGCGCAGGAGCGCCAGTCCGACCATCTGGGTGGCCGCGAGAACTGCGCGGCGCTCCGCCTCGGGCCGGTCGATGGCCGCGCGGTACCGGCGAAGGATCCCGTGGCTGACGAACTGGCCGAACGCGGCGCTCGCCTGGTCGTTGGAGGTGGCCGAACGGAACATCGACAGGAGAGCTGGGCCCATGCTTGCGTCCTCCCACGCATCGAGGAAGGTGGCCACGAGCCGTTGCCCGGCGCCGTCCAGACCTTCACCGAATACTCCGGCGACCAGGTCGACCGGGCTGACGGACAGGTTCATCGTCGCCGCGAAGAGCCGGTCCTTGCTCCCGAAGTGGTACGAGACCAGGGCGACGTCGACGTGTGCCGAGCCAGCGATGGCCCGCATCGTCGTTGCATCGAAACCTTTCTCGCCGAAGTGGACGCGGGCGGCGGCGAGGATGTCGTCACGTCTGCTCACCCAGTCAGCATAGTGAACTTCTTCAACACGTGTTGAATCTCGGCCGACGCCGTGCCATGGTGGTTCTTCAACGTTCGTTGAATTCTGATGGGGAGGGATCCCTGACCATCACCTCGGTCCACGTCCCGATCAGCCCCAGCTGCCGCTCGCTTCCGTGGCGAGACCTTGCAGAGGAGAGTCGCCATGCCCGTTCCACGAGCTGTCACCGGCTTCAACAAGAGCTACCTCAACCGGTTCACGGTCCGGCTCGCTGGTCTCGGTCCGCTTGTGGAGATCGAGCACGTCGGGCGCACGTCGGGGACGGTCCGCCGCACGGTGATCATGGCCTTCCGCCAAGGCGACGTCGTGACCATCGCCCTGACCTACGGACCGGACGTCGACTGGCTGAAGAACACCCGCGCGGCGGGGGGCTGCCGGATGCATCTGGGCAGGCGGCTGTTGACCCTCGGGCCGCCCACCGCGATCGACACCGCCGAGGGGCTGCGGCGGATGCCCGTCGGGCCCCGGGTGATCCTGCCGCTCCTGCAGTCGAAAGACTTCGTCGAGCTGCCCGTCCTGCGAGATGAGACGCTGCCGCCGGACTGGGGGCGCTCCCGCACTTGAGTTCCGTGCCCTTGGCCGTGCGCCGAGCCGCCACGCCTAGGCTGGAGGACGTGTACCTGCCCAGGGTCAACGTCATGGCCGACCGCGCCGACATCGAGGCGTTCGTCCGCGCGCAGCGTGTCGGCCAGCTCATCACCGTCGGAGCCGACGGCGTCCCGGACGCGACGCTGCTGCCCGTGCTCTGGGAGGGCGAGCGGCTCGTCGCACACATCGCCCGGACCAACCCGCAGCGGGAGCGCATCGTCGACGGCAGCTCCGCGCTTGTGGTGGTCAGCGGCCCGGACGCGTACGTCTCGCCGGCCTGGTACGCCACGAAGCGCGAGCACGGCCGGGTCGTCCCGACGTGGAACTACTCGGCCGTCCACCTCTCCGGTCCGGTCCGCGTCGTCGAGGACGACGAGTGGGTGCGCGAGGCGGTCACCCTGCTCACCGAGCGGCACGAGGGCGGCCGGACCGAGCCGTGGCAGGTCACCGACGCGCCTGCGAAGTTCGTGGTGAGCCAGCTCCGGGCGATCGTCGGCATCGAGCTGACCGTGACGAAGGTCGAGGGCAAGACAAAACTGAGCCAGAACCGCTCGGACGCGGACCGCCAAGGAGCCATCGACGGGCTGAGGACCGAGGGTGACCCGACTGCAGACGCCGTCGCGGACGCAATGTCCCAGGCGTTGCAGGCTGACGGGGCGCGGCACCAGGGCTGAGCGGGCAGGCTGGGCCGAGCTGCAGCCTCAGCCGAGCTGCAGGCTCAGCCGAGCGGCAGGTCCGACGGGTCGGCGTTGCCGCCGCAGACGATGACCACCACGCGCTCACGTTCCTTCGGGACGTACGCCCCGGACAGCAGCGCCGCCAGGGCCGCCGCGCCGCCAGGCTCGGCGGCCACCCGCAGCTCCCGCCAGAGCAGCTCGCGCGCCGCCAGGATGTCCGCCGGTGACACCAGGACGGCCGTGGCCCCGGCCTGCAGAGCAGCGTCGAAGCCGATCTCCCCGATCCGCGACGCACCGAGCGAGTCGGATGCGAGCCCGCCCACGCCGACGGTGACGGGCTCACCCGCTTGCTTCGCGGCATACAGGGTCGGACATCCTTGGGGCTCGACGGCGACGATGCTCGCCCGGTGGGCCCACCAGGCGGCGACTCCGCCCATCAGCCCGCCTCCTCCGACGGCCACGAGGATCGTGTCGACGCCAGGCGCCTGCTCCTCCAGCTCGCGGCCGAGGGTGCCCTGGCCGGTCACCGTCGGCACACTGTCGTAGGCGCTCACGACGAACGCGCCCTTCTCGGCGGCGAACACCGAGCTGGCCTCGCACGCCTCAGCGTACGTGGCGCCGCCGAGGTGGACCTCCGCGCCGCGGGCGCGGATCCCGGCGACCTTCACCGCGGGAGCCGAACGCGGGACGAAGACGTCGGTCCGTATGCCGGTCGCCCGCCCGACGTGGGCCACGGCCAGGCCGTGGTTGCCCCCGGACGCGGCCACGATGCGCTCGGGCGCACCGGGGGCCGACAGCACCGATGTGAAGGCACCTCGCGGCTTGAACGACCCGGTGTGCTGGAGCAGCTCGAGCTTGAGGGTGGCCGTGCGGCCAGGGGAGTACTCGAGGTCCACGACAGGCGTGCGGCGCACGCGGCCGTCGATGAGCGCGGCGGCCGCCTCGATGTCGGCCCGGGAGGGGACGGCCTCCTGCCGCCGGCGAGGCTCGCGGCGGGGCTGTTCCGACATCGCGCCGCTCGCCTACAGTCCCTCGGTCCGTCGGTGCTGGACGAGCTCGCTGGAGAGCTGGAAGATCTTCCGGTTCGTCTCGGCCGACGTGCGGCGAAGCACCTCGAACGCCTGGTGGCTGTCGAGCTGGTAGCGCTCCATCAGGATCCCGGTCGCCTGACCCAGCACCGTGCGTCGTGCCAGCCCCACCTGCAGCTGGTCGATGTTCCGGGCGGCAGCCACGGCAACCGCCGCGTGCGCTGCGATCGCCATGGCCTCGTCCTCGGCCTCGACGTCGAACTGGTCCGGCTTCGCGGAGAAGAGGTTCAGCGCGCCCCTCTGGTGCTCGTGGGTGAACAGCTGCACGCACAGGAGGCTGCCCACCCCCAGCTCCGCCTCCGCCTTCGGTGCCCACCGGGGCCAGCGCGCGTCGTGAGCGAGGTCCGGGACGCGCACGATCGCCTCGCCCCAGGCCGCGTCGACACACGGGCCTTCTCCGAACTCCTGCTGCAGCTCGTCGCTTCGAGCGGGCACCCTGCTGCTGGTCGCCGGCGAGTCGATCCGTCCGTCCTTGTGAGCGATGGTGATCCCGGCGTGGTCGCACGGGCCCACGAGGTCGACGGCGGCTTCGACGATGTGGTTCATGGTGAGGTCGGCGGAGGCCTTGGATCGAAGGTCCCGGGCGAGCATTGCCATGCGGTCAGCCAAGGCGAGTCTCATTTGTCCACACTAGTGGCGTGCGTTGAGGTGACCGGCCCTACTGCAGGCCGGTCAGGACCAGCGGTAGTCCGTCATGCGGTCACCTCTCGGATGGGACGACCCCGACCGGGGCCGCGCGTCGCGATGCCGGCGACGCCAGACCCTGCCCATCTGGGCGCATGCCACGTAGAGTCCGAAGAGTGGCTCGAGCCGCCGCTCCTCCCGAGACCAGCGCCGCCGACAGGACGGCAGGCGAGGCTGCCGTCCGTCCGGGCCGACGCCGCCCACCCCTGCGCTGGCTCGTCGCCGGCGTCGTCGCCCTGGCGCTCCTGGGCGTGGGCGCCGTGCGACTCTGGGGCCCGTCCGGTGCCCCACCGCTCACCCAGGCCGCCGTCAACGACAGCATCAAGAAGGCCCTCGACGCCGCGCGCAAGGCCGAGCTCGCGACGCCGGACGCAGCCACCGCCCACCGGGCCGTGCAACCGTCCCTCGTCTACATCACCACGCAGCGAGCCGGCGGCGAGACCGGCACCGGCGCGGGTGTCGTCATCAAGAGCGATGGCACCGTCCTCACGGCCCTGCACGTCGTCGAGGGAGCCACGACGATCACCACCCGCTTCGCCGACGGCACCGAGGCGAGCGCGAAGGTCGCCGAGCAGCAGCCGGCGAACGACATCGCCGTGCTCTCCGTCGATGCGCTGCCCCAGGTGGTCGTCCCGGCCGTCCTCGGCGGAGGTGCACGCGTCGGCGACCCCGTGTTCGCGGTCGGGCATCCCCTGGGGCTGGCCGACACCCTCACGGCCGGTGTCGTCTCGGCGCTCGGCCGATCGGTGCGCGTAGACGCCGGCCACAGCCTCAGCAACCTCATCCAGTTCGACGCGGCCGTCAACCCCGGCAACTCCGGGGGGCCGCTCGTCAACCGCACCGGCCAGGTCGTCGGCATCGTCACCGGACTGGCCAACCCGAGTCAGCAGAGCTTCTTCGTCGGCATCGGCTTCGCCGTGCCCATCGCCACTGCCGGCGGCGTCGCCGGCAGCCCCCCGCAGTGACCCGCAGCGACCCACCGTGACGCAATGACCCCGCCCGACCCCAGGAGCGCCATGGACCATCAACCAACGAGCAGCGTCGCCGAGCCGCGGCACCAGCACCCGCTGGAGCAGGCGCTCTACGAGGTCAAGAAGACGATCGTCGGCCAGGACGAGCTGCTCGAGCGGATGCTCGTCGCCCTCCTCGCCCGGGGCCACCTCCTCGTCGAGGGTGTGCCGGGGCTGGCCAAGACGCTGGCGATCAAGACGCTGGCTCAGGCGGTGGGGGGCGAGTTCCAGCGGATCCAGTTCACCCCCGACCTCGTGCCCGCCGACCTCGTCGGCACGCGGATCTACAACCAGAAGGAGGGCGAGTTCCAGGTCTCCCTGGGACCCGTCTTCGCCAACCTCGTGCTCGCCGACGAGATCAACCGGGCGCCGGCCAAGGTCCAGAGCGCCCTGCTCGAGGTGATGCAGGAGCGTCAGGTCACCATCGGCCGGCAGAGCTACCCCGCACCGGACCCCTTCCTCGTCATGGCCACGCAGAACCCCATCGAGTCCGAGGGCACCTATGCCCTGCCCGAGGCGCAGGTCGACCGGTTCATGCTCAAGACGCTCGTGGGCTACCCGAGCGCCGCGGAGGAGTTCGTCGTCGTCGAGCGGATGACGTCGGGGCCGGCCAGGACCTCGCAGGTCCTCGACACCGAGACGCTGCTGCGCTACCAGCGCGACGTCGACGCCGTCTACGTCGACCCCGCGGTCATCGAGTATGCCGTGCAGCTGGCCACCGCGACTCGCGACCCGTCCGCGGTGGGCCTGCCCGACCTCGCCCGCCACCTCACCTACGGCGCCAGCCCGCGGGCCTCGATCAACATGGTGCTGGCCGCGCGGGCCCTGGCGTTCCTGCGAGGGCGCGACTACGCCCTGTCCCAGGACGTGCGCGACCTGGCCAGGGACGTCCTGCGGCACCGCATCGTCCTGTCCTACGAGGCCCTGGCCGAGGACATGGACGCCGATGACCTGCTCGGGCCCATCCTCGAGGCGGTCACCCAGCCCGCTATTCCCCTGCGCGAACGCTCCCGCAGCGCAGAGCGCCCGACGCCGGCAGGCGAGTCCCCGTGGACCAGACCGCAACGCTGACACCGGAGCGACTGCTCCGACGCCTGGAGTGGAGGGTGGTCCGTCGGCTGGACGGACGGCTCCAGGGCGACTACCGCACGCTCTTCCGGGGCACGGGGGTCGACTTCACCGACCTGCGCGAGTACGAGCCCGGCGACGACCTGCGCCACATCGACTGGAACGTCACCGCGCGCATGGACACCCCGTACGTCCGTCAGTACGTCGAGGACCGGGAGCTGACCGCGTGGCTGCTCCTCGACCACTCGGCGTCGATGGGGTTCGGCCCGGTGGACCGGCAGAAGCACCTCGTGCTGGCGGAGGTCGCCACGACCCTGGCTCACGTCCTCACGCGCGCCGGCAACCGGGTCGGTGTCGTGCTGTTCGGCACCGACGTCGAGCAGGTCATCGCTCCGGTCTCGGGTCGCAACCAGGTGTTGAGGATCGCCCGCGAGCTCATGGAGCGCAGGGCAGCACCCGCGCCGGGCGGCACGACCACCGATCTGGCCGTCCTCCTTCGTGCCGCCCACGGCGTGGCCAGGCGCCGTTCCCTCGTCGTCCTCGTCTCGGACTTCCTCAGCCAGCCGGGCTGGGAGGTGCCGCTGACGTTGCTGGGTCGGCGCCACGAGGTGGTGGCCATCCAGGTCGCGGACTCGCGTGAGTTCGAGCTGCCGTCGGTCGGCATGGTCTACGTCGAGGATGCCGAGACGGGCGAGCAGATCTTCGTCGACACCGACGACCCCGTGTTCCGGGCGCGGCTGCGAGAGGCCGCCGACGCCCGGCAGACCGCCCTGGTCGCGGCCACCCGCAGCGCGGGGGTCGACCTCCACCAGGTGCTGACCGACGAGGACCTCGTCCGCGCACTGGTCCGGATCTCGGCGTTGCGCAGGCGGAGGCGGCGATGACCTTCGCGTGGCCGTGGATGCTTCCCGCCCTCATGGGGCTGCCTGCCCTCGTCGTGGCCTACCGACGGATGCTCCGAGCCCGGTCACGGCGTCAGCTGGAGCTGGCCGCGATGGGGCTCGTCATCCCGGGTCCGGCCCGGCCGGACCGGGCCCGCCACGTCACGCCGGTCCTCTTCGCCGCCGCACTGACCCTGATGCTCCTTGCCCTTGCTCGACCGGTGGCCTCGGTGGCCGAGCCGCGCCGGGAGGGCACCGTCGTCCTCGCGTTCGACGTCTCGACGAGCATGGCCGCCAAGGACGCTGAACCCAGCCGCCTGGACTCCGCCAAGGCGGCCGCACGAGGGTTCGTCGACAAGCAGCCGTCGTCGATCCGGGTCGGGGTCGTCGCCTTCGGGGGTAACGCCTTGGTGACACAGCAACCCACGACGGACAAGGCCCAAGTGCTCGCGGCAATCAACCGGCTTGCCCCACAGGGCAATACGGCAATCGGCCGCGGCTTGCTCACGTCGCTGAGCGCGATTGCCGGTAAACCCCTTACGGTCGCCGACGACACCGAGGGCGGCCGCGCCGGGGAGACGCCCATCGGCTACTACGGCGGCACGGCCATCGTCATGCTCACCGACGGGGAGAACAGTGACGGACCCGATCCACTCGAGCTGGCCGACCTCGCTTCGGCCGCCGGGGTGCGCGTCTACCCCATCGGCCTCGGCAGTCCTGAGGGCAGTGTGCTCCAGGTCGACGGGTTCAGCATCGCGACGGCTCTCGACGAGGACACCCTGAAGAAGATCGCGCAGACCACCGGTGGCACCTACTACTCCGCCGCCGACGCCGGCGCCCTGGCCCAGGTCTACAGCTCGGTCGAGCTGACCTGGACGGCGCGCACCGTCCCGCACGAGGTGACGTCGCTCGTCTCGGCGGCGGCCCTGGTGCTCCTCCTCGTCGGGGCCGGTGTCACCGTGCTGCGGTCCGGGCGGGTGATCTGAGGTGTCCTTCGCGCAGCCCTTCCTCCTGCTCACGCTGCTTGCCGCGGGGGCCCTGCTCGCGGCATACGTCTGGCAGCTGCGCCGGCGCCGGCGGCACGCCGTCCGCTACTCCGACGTCGCGCTGGTGCGGGTGGCCCTCGGCAGGCAACGGCGTTGGCGCCGGCACGTGCCCATCGCCCTGGTGCTGGCCAGCCTGGCCGTCCTCGGGATCGCGAGCGCCCGACCGCAGGTGCGCGCGGGCGTGCCCGTGGCCAGCTCGGCGGTGATCCTCGCGCTGGACGTCTCCGGGTCGATGTGTTCGACTGACGTGAGCCCCAACCGGCTGTCCGCGGCGCAGGAGGCGGTCCGCCAGTTCATCCGCTCGCAGGACGGCCAGACGCGGATCGGGCTCGTCCTCTTCTCCGGCTTTGCGCAGCTTGCCGTGGCGCCCACGAGCGACCGCGACCAGCTGCTGCAGGCCGTGGACGCCGCGACGACCGGACGGGGCACAGCGATCGGGGCCGCGATGCTCAAGTCCGTCGACGCCATCGCCGAGCTCGACCCCAACGTCGCACCGTCCGACGCGTCCTCGGACGCCACCGCCCCGGCGGTCGGTCAACCGGGTGGCGGTCAGCCGACCAGCACGCCCAACGGCCCAGACGTCCCGGCCGCAGCCTCCCCGGCCCCGGAGATCGTCGTGCTGCTCACGGACGGGGCCAACACCCGCGGCATCTCCCCGGGGGACGCCGCGGCGCAGGCTGCCGCCCGCGGGATCCGGGTCTACCCCATCGGGTTCGGGACGACCACGCCCACCCAGATGGCGTGCACCCGCAACCAGATCGGTGGCCTGGTCGAGGGCCGCGGTGGCTTCGGCGGTGGCTTCCCCAGCGTCCCCGGCGGAGGCGGAAGGGGTGGCGTCGACGGGCGCAGCTACCTCGTGGTCGACGAGGACACGCTCCGCAAGGTCGCGGCCACGACGGGAGGTGAGTACTTCACCGCCACGAACGCCGCCCAGCTGAACAGCGTCCTCACCGACCTGCCGAAACACGTCTCCGTGCAGAAGCAGGACGTGGACGTCAGCGTCGGGTTCGCCGCTCTCGCAGCGGTGCTCCTGCTCTCCGGCCTGTGGGTATCCCTGCGCAAGAGCCTTTCCTTCGACGTGATGCGAAGACTTCCGACTAGTGGTGGCGGGCCGCCTGTGGCGTCCCCGGCACCCGGCCCCGGACCATCGCACCGCAGCTGACGGCATACTGACCACTCACCCCTGCGCGAGGAGCACCAATGGACATCACTGACGTCATCCTGTCCCAGCACGCCGAGCAGCGGCGGATGTTCGCCGTGCTCGAGGAGTGGCCTCCGGAGGACACCGAAGGTCTCGGCGCGGTGTGGCACCGGCTGGAGATCCTCCTCGAGACCCACGCGGAGGGCGAGGAGCGCTACTTCTACCCCGAGCTGCTCCGCCTGGGCAAGGGCGCCGGCGACGCCGAGAGCGTCGACGAGGAGGTCATCGACGCCGTCAAGGACCACAACGAGATCCGCGATGCCATCCGCCAGGCCAAAGGGTGCACCACCGGGAGCGACGAGTGGTGGGCGGCGGTCCTGGACGCCAACGTCGCCAACAGCGACCACATGGCCGAGGAGGAGCGTCAGGACCTCACCGACTTCCGGCGGCACGCGAGTCATGACCTCCGGCACGAGATCGCGGTCGCCTTCCTGCGTTTCGAGGCCCTGAAGGCAGCGACCGGAGTCACCCCCGTGAACAAGGACCCGGAGGACTGGGTCCGCGACCACAAGTCGTAGGCGCGCCTGTCAGGGGTCCGGGTGCAGCCGCTCGGGGTCGAGCCGGTACCAGCGACCCTTGACCCGGCGGGTGACCTGGAGCAGGCCGTGCCGCGCCACCTCGTCGACCGCAGCAGCGAGCGCCTCGCCCGCCGCGAGCGCGGCGACGTCCTCAGCCGTCTGGCTCGCCGCGTCGACCACGAAGCGGACGCGGACCACGGGCATCCCCCGGACGAGGTCGAGCTGCTGCGCCTCGACTTGGTGCCGGCGGGCGACGCCCGCGACCGCCGCCTCCATGACCTCCTCGGGCGCGTGGCCGGGACGGACGTCGAGGACCTGCAGGCTCGCTCGGTAGGACGGCACCCCGGAATCCCCTCTCGCTCGTCGTTCACCGATGACTTCTCGGCTCGCTGACCGTCTCATCTGTAGGGCAGCGCCCCCCACCGGAGCAAGACGAAAGGACCGTGCCATGACGAGCATGACCATCTGCCTGTGGTTCGACACCGAGGCCGAGCAGGCGGCGAAGCTGTACACGTCGATCTTCGGCGGCAGCGTGACGGGCACCCAGCGCTACGGGAAGGCCGGCCCCGGAGAGCCGGGATCGGTGATGACCGTCTC
>JAABUW010003957.1_pt1 | contig 20548 bp, 22 predicted proteins | sample 5560081 | NCBI WGS metagenome assembly JAABUW01 (sample SAMN10711882, study PRJNA513363) | rock metagenome | isolation source: Antarctica rocks | place: Antarctica: Victoria Land, Knobhead sud
CCGGTGGCCCAGTTGTGGATGTGGATTGCGGACATGGTTTTTGTTGATGGGTTGGTGGATGGGTGGACAAGGTGTGGTTGGCTGATGCTTCTGTATTGGTGGGTTCGTAGAACGATGTTGTCGTTGGTCGAAGCAGAGGCGGTCGTAGTAGTGAAGGAGAGAGGGAGGGAGGAGGATGAAGGTGGATGTGTTGAGTTGTCGTGCTGTACTACCAGCAAGGTCTCTAGGTAAAGAGCTGTCACACGTCAAAGCTAGCGCTTCGTTCTCGAAGAAGAAGTGATGACCAGTGAATTGAGGCAACTTGCACATACGGCCGTACTCGATGCTGCCGATCGGTATGGCGAGTTCTCGTGCGTCTGTCCGACACAATGGTGAAAGATAGAGAGACAGTCGTTTGAAATCGGCTTAATCGCAGACCATCCGTGGTTCCGTACATTTGTATTTCGTCGTCAGAAAGTGCGTCGAAAAGGACTGGAGGACTGGGGGTCCTTGGTTTACCTCCTCTTTCCCAGTCTCTCCGTTGATCCTCGTTATTGCTATTCACGGTCAACTTTGAGTCGGTACTGCTTCCATCAAAAGCATCTCTCTCCACAGATCTGAGCCAGAAACATGGGTTCATCAATGGCCTCCAGTCTTTCATAGAAGAGCCTCCAAGGCCGGAGCCGATTGCTCTCTCCTGCTCAGCTTACATTTCCTGACTATCTTCTAGATCTCGTAAACGTGCTTAGTGTTTTCCTGTTTGTTGAGCAATTGCTGAAAATAGATGCAGACAGAAATGAAATTGGCTTAGCGTCACTCGGCAAGTGAGGGAAATCAACGATTATAGTCGACGTAAATGCACAGTGTATATACAATGGGGTATTCTCGTAACGCACCGCACAGCCAGATACTCCATTGCACCTCCCATTCAAGACTTTGTACTTGCTCCTGATTTGACCGTGGCCTGCTATAAGGATTGCTTTCATAAATCAATCAACGTAATACGTGCTTCCTCAAGGGTACGCTTCGCCCCACATATCAGCGTCTTCTTCTACCACATCCTCTATTGTAGCAACTCTTTTGCCCTCTTCCTTCTCTCTCCTCTTTCTCTCTTCCCTGGTGACGAGCCGACTGGGCGTCATTGGCGTGAGTGGTGTAAACGGCATATACGGACTGTACGGTGTCTGAGGTACACCGGTAGCTGGTGTACGCAAAGTTTGATTGGGCACTTTTCGCTCAAGTACTGTGGCTTTGATCGTCGATGGGGGACGATCGGAATTATAATTGGTTGGGTGTGGTTGACGTAAAGGCAATGGAGCACTGCCCAGAGGATTATGATGTTGATGAGGATAGTTACGTTGGAAGTTGGAGCCAGCCATAGCCTGGGTGCGAAGAGTGAGAGGAGCTGGTGTCCGCTTCTTGGCAAGATCGCGGTCTGGCCTTGGGTTGCCACTGTCGACATTTTCGAAGACTGGTCGAGTCTCGGGTATAGATTGGACGCCCGGGAAAGCAGGAGAACGTGGTGTCCGGCCAGAAGGCTCCAGAAATCTAGCACTTCGGGGACTCAAGCGTGTAGCAGCCATCACGTCCTCTCGTGACTTCATTGCTCTTTGCTGTGGAGGTGTGGGTGGAGGTGGGCCTGGATTATCATAGACTCGGGGAGTGAGAGGCTCGGACTCGCCATACCCGTCATTATGGTCAGGCAAGAGGTCAGGGGAGCCCATTGGAGGAGAAATCGTCAAGTTCCGAACACCTCGTTTCTTGTTGAAGCTACCTAGTGATGACCTTGAAGAGTTGCGACTATGGAAAGAGAGGGGTGTGGGCCTCGAGGAGGTCGGGGGAGACTTTGTGGAAGTTCGCGCAGGTGTCATGGCATCTGAGCGAGGATCGGGGAACGAGGTTGGAGGGTAGGATTTCTGACGTGATGACCGAAGATGCTGTAGTTCTGGTGGATCTTGAATTGGCTCTTGGCTAGGGAGATTGACTGTTGACATGGACTTCTTCTCATCATGATCCAAGACAGCAGCATAGAGCCGCTCCATCTCCTTCTGGTTCCGTTCCTTGTCGTCCTCGATGACACTCTCGTCGAATGTTATCACGCTACTCTGGACCGAGGGAGCCTGCTTCTTGTGACCTTTGCTAATCGAACCCCAGCCGCTAGTTCTGGCGCTCTTGTTCGGACTAGGCCAATTATTCTTCATGTCGATGTTGCTTTCTGGAGTTTGCCCATAGATGTTCTGGCTTTTTGCAGGAGAGATGGGCGACGGGTCAAATGCGTTATGTAGGTCTGTATCGATTGTGTGGACGGGCTTGGGCTTCATCATCTCCATTGCTAACGATCGAGGCGATCCCTGAGCGGCTCGGCGAAGAGGACGGCCAACAAGAAGTATGGCAGTGCCAATGATGACGACCGAAAGAAGGTATGCGCCGACAATAGAAGCTACCTGGGCGGGCAGATAATGGAGGTCTCGTAGTGCTGATGCCGAGATTGGGGGACCTTTGCCTGGTGGAGGCGCTGGGGCTTCCCAGATGCTGACGTGCCAGATGTTCCCTGCTGTAGCTGTAGTGGTGAAGATTGTCTGGATGATAGAGAGATATACAAGACGAAGAAAAGGTGTCATGGTGGGAGTCGTGTATTACTATCGCATCGCAGACGCACAGGTTGATAGCGATAGACGTGCAGAGACAGTCGCATGCCTCTCTCAGATGCTTGAGAAGGAGAGACCTTTGCTTTCATATGCATGATTAGTGTCTTAGCCATCTTCTCGGTGCGTAATACTGGGCTATGATTGGTTTGAGATGTGTGTGATTGAATGATTGGGCTGGCAGCTAAGCGCTGGGAAAGGCCACCAACCAGATCCAGTTTAGTCTTCGAATCCAGGTCAGCCTAGCTTGTTCCATGGGAACCACTCTTGATCATCAAACCTCTCCATCTCTTCACAGCATCTCGTTAAGGTAATATCATGGGTTGAAGCCAAAGACAGAAAGCAGACGGCTGAAGCACTAATGATATAACAATTGATAAGTCGTAGCCGGTACTTCGTCCCGTTCATAGATGATCTTCAAGCTGGCAGGGCATGTGGGAACTTTTGCTTCTTGTACATGTTATGGTATTCGTCCGAAATAACAAGTTCATGCCCTCTCAGCAGGAGAGTATTGCATATAAGTGGTGGGTCTTCTGGACTCCTCTTGTTTGGTCTCACTCTCACGTTGTTGATATTGAGCATCATGGATTGCTCCTTGCGTGATGAACACGGCAAAAAGGTGGTTCAGGACACGAGAGACATGACATTCGTGCCCGATACAATGTGTATATTTGGAATTTGTTTGGAACATAACAAAGTGCGCGACAAACCAAAGCACTCGTTGCACAAATGCCTAGAGCCTCGGCCACTCTTCTGCAATCACGTACTCACAACTCTTTCTTGTTTCATGGCGAAGATTGCTGGGCGTGCGTTCATAGACTACGAGTGAATAGAGGAGGTTCTGAGGCACCAGAGGAAGAAGGGATGTTCCATTTCTAACAAAGTCCTCGTATACTTGATCGATCAATCTCTCCACAAAAGACAGTGGTGAGGTAGGTATTCAGTCTAAGTGCTCATAATGAATGATACATTTTGGGGATTCAAACATCACGGCTAGTTAGAACGAGGGAAGGTCATGCGTTACGTTACACAGCCAATGACTTATATCATATTCCACTACAATCTTTGACCGTTAGTCCGAAAGAATTGGAACACTACCACTCATGCCTCATCACCCCGCACAGTATGACCCGACCAAATCGTCCCATGCTGGGCGAGCTGGATTTTGTCACTGCTACCTCCGCAGTTTGAGGATGATCCATCCTGACGTTTGTTTGCGATTGCATGTTAGACTTTAGACCCCACGCGGCTGGGCTGAGAACATTTGCGAATGTTTTCCCTAATCGATCTTATCCTACCGACCATGGAGCAAATTCCCGCAGACTCACTCACGCTAGGACAAAGATGGTCATGTGGCCGTGAAATATGTCAGTTGTGATATCACTCCTTCTGCTCCTCTATAAAGATCAGTCTTCCGATCCTCAGGAGTCGGAAGAAATTAGGCAAGCAGGTAGCATTTGGCCGGGGAAATTCTTTGTTGGTGTTTGATGTTGTCGTGCTTGCCTGTTGGAGGCAAGCGCGATAACATCACAAAAAATGTTTGGATCTGGATCTGGATATGGATGTGTGGTGGATGTAGGCTACATTTCTCTTCGCCGTTTTCCTAGCCGGTAGGAGCGTGGTCTCTTAGTCGAGTTGTTTCGCTTGGAACATCTTTGTTCAAGGCTCGTTGGTTGCATGTTCGAGTTGCAGTCGCAGTCGCACTCGCCAGCCCCTTGTAGCAATGGGTTGCCGTTGGGTGGAGTGCAACTTATAGATCGGCAAGTTGTGGTAATACCATATAGTTTTTGGACAATTGCAAAATTACCATACCCGCATGCCATTCACTCAAGGAAGCATTTCATATTCTGGAGCCCGCCTGTCTCCATACCTAGCTCGCAGGCGACTAAAGAGCGGATTGGCAATGGGAGAATTTCTCACAGGCAGCGACCGAACAGACGATGAACCAGTGGAGCGCCAGCGCTTCTTCTCCTCTGTTCTGCTCTTAAGTATGTACTCGTTCCGAGGATGGGTGCACCCGCTCGCTGAGACCGATTTGGCAACGACAATGTCGACTGTGAGCGGCTCCTTCAGCTCACCAGAGTAAGAGGCGCCTTCGAGCAACTTGAGCGTCTCCTTACGAACACCCGCTAGGAGTGCGACGATTCCGAAGCCTCGGTCGATTGGGGTACATCTCATGCAAGCACTTGCGATTAGGAGAATCGTGGTCAGGATGGGCTGAAGGGCGAACGTGAAATACAAGAGCCATGACGTGTTCATGGTTCGGCGTATTGAGACAAGTTGGTCATCGACGGCATAGTAGACTTGGTCCAGCTCTCTTGTTGTGTTGAATGTACCTGGATCTGAATAATATTCTGGGAGTTTCTTTTGGTCCGGGTGGTAGCCGTTCATGGCCGTAGCGCGTGACCAGTACATACCGGCAACCGCGGTTGTGAAAGTGGGGAGAAGCCAATGGGATGCATTTCGAAGGTCTGAGAATGGCCCGAGATATTCCATCAGCATCGGAATATAGTAGGGACCGAAGGAGAATGAGTTGTGGTAGAATAGGTCTTGACTCGTATCAGGAAGTGGTGGCCCATCGCATGACCCGCTGACGAGTTCGAGTGAATTATATGTAATACGCCAGGTACCCCTACAGAGATCTCGTCGCGTGTCGAATGACAAGGCATTGGCGGCAAAGTCGGCAAGGATGTCCGTGCTATTGGCAGGAAAGAACGACAAGAAGCACCAGGAGGCATTTCGAGCTGCGAAATTGTTGACCATGAGCCCGAGACGATGGCCTGTGTAAGTGTCTGCGGAGCTTATTATGTTGCCCACATCGATCGGATCACTCCGATTGAGTCCCATCTGATTCAAGTAATACCACCAGTAGTCGGTGTCGTTTCGATGGCGCTCGATGGAGTGATTATAGGTCGTTATTGTTGCATAAACATTTGCAGTGATCATATACGCATCATCAACGCTCAGCCCACGTTGAAGATGAGTCGTGTAGTCTGGCATTGGCGCGTCTAGATAGGCCATGGATCCGTTAGAGAGTAGTAAGGTGTTGAATCCGTAAGCTTGCGGCAAAGAAGGAAGAGGATGTTGGTCTTGAGCTGAGAATATAAACGGTAAAGTTGCATTCACCATGAGTGACATACCAACCCTACTATTCTGCGAGAATCCTGAAGGGCCAGTCAAACCATAGTAGTTGGCGTTTTGATATGTGGTCCTGATACCAGTCCCTTGAGCGAATTCTTTGTACAGCAAACTGAGGCCTACGGGCAAAGCAACAGTTACTATGATGATCAATCGCCACAACAAGTCCGTATGTGATGAGATAATGGAACTGCGTAGAATGGCGTCGTAGTTTTGCAAGATAGAATAGCCAAATTACGCTTCAATCATAACAAAGAATTGGGGTGCGACGGTTTGGAAGCATAGGTTCATCACACTGAGCAGGAATCCAACCACCTGGAATTGACGTCTCAATCCGAGTTTCCAAGGGACGAGAGTCCAAGGCCCCACCGAGACAGATGCAGCTGCAAGGCATAACAAGGAGGTTGTAACAGCGAGGACGTTGAACATGTCGAAGGTGTTTTTCCTTTCCAATACTCCAAGAGCGTTCGAGCTGGATGAGCTGACGGTCCGCCGAGACGACCACCAGGTCTGGTCGGCACATGATTTGTCGTGGGAAGAGGCGACTGGATCCATTCTTTTGTCAGGATCTGTCAATGGGTGCATCTTGCTCGGGTTGATAGACTTGACGGTCTCGGGCTTCATGTTCGCACAGATTGTTTTCGACGAGCACGTGGCATACCTTTTCACGCTGACAGAACGTATGATATTTGGTAGCATTAGCCATCTTGGGCCCTCAAACTTTCATGTACTTTTTCCGCTAGATGCACCAACCATGAAACACAACACAGGAGCGGCTTCTAGAAACAGCCTTACAGGCACCAAGAAGGAAAGTTGTACTTCCAATAAAGAGCTTGCATGGCAGAAGTGCGAAGTCGTCATTGGTCGAAACTCTTACTCCTAGCTGAGGCCAGATGGATATGAAACTTCATCGCCAACACATAGCTTACATTGATGCTCAGCCTCAATTGATGGGCGGCTTGAACCGAGATGCATTAACGTACTGGCTGCAGAGGGTCAAGACAACCTCGTCATGATTGATTGGTTAGTCGAAGCTTGTGACTCCGTTGCGGTCTGAGGCGCGATCCAAATACCTCTTAAGAATCTGAAGGCGTGCGCTATACAACAGTCGCCACTGTTTGGCTCTAGGCCCGGCGCTTACAGAGTCCTCAAGTATCTATTTATGGAGACTGCCATCACCTTTCACCGAATCGATTGGCTATGATTTGTCGCCCTACCCGCAGCGCTCGGGAGTCCGGACTTAGCGCTAACTCTAACGGGACCTGAGACTTTTAGACCGGGTCTAGGTACGCTGATGCTCTCGGGTCTCCACCTTGGTTTCTATCTTGGTCATTGTCAGGTATTTCACTTGGCTATCATGGGAAAACCAGGGCGTTCAGGTGATCATAAATTGAAGGATGTAGCGAGGCGCCAAGAGGCTTTGTCGCTAATCGAGCATTCATCAACGTTGGCCACTGAAATGCTAACTTGAGAGACTCGTGGCGGAAGGTGGTCTATCATAATCACAATCGCCACTTGGAGACCAGCTCTAACCATCAGCCATACTCGAGTCCAACATGTGCGTCCAGCTCTTGTCTGCTACCTGCCAAGGCCGAGAAGCCGCAGGCATGGGGAAAAGATAGCTATCGAGCGATATCATCGACTCAATGGAGCCCTCCAAAGCACTTACAGAGTCCTGATGACCTTGTGTTCCATGATTGGTTTCAGAAGAGCGCTGTGTATACAAGGCATGCATATCATGTCGAGTATTACTTCGCCCAATCTCAACCCGACCAAAGTAATCGGCCATATCGCACATAGTGAGCACGGGTCTCTTTTCATCCCGAAGCACATTGTATGCCTTGATGAGCTCTCTTGAACTCTTCAGCGTGGACAATCTACTGCCTTCATATTTTCGGTCGCCAAGAGCTTTGAGCAGGAACGGGAGATGCAGTAATCTTTGAACACTATAGAACCTCATTTTGGCCATAAACATACCGCAGATGGCGTCTTTTGGCGTGGTTGCACCCGGTGTGAAGTCCCACCATTGTGCAGACATGATGCCTTGGCATTCTCCGAATTCTTCTTCGATCTTGAGTGTGATGGAATATGTCTTGCCATTGGGATTTTGGTCGCGGCCAATGATGTGTCCTATCGCTATACCAAGATCTCACAAGAACCGTTTCGTTCCTAGGAGTTCAGAGATATATTTATTGAGAGTCAACGGAGGTATGTGAGAATTCCAGCGTAGAATGGGGAAGACCCGAGATAAGGGAGAATTCCCTGTCTCTCTGCCACAATTCTGTCCAGATAGTATTCCTGCTCATCGCTAGCCTCGAATTTACATCAGCATCGATCTTGCGATACAGCCCCTATAGTTGAGCAAGATTTATGGCTCGCCGGATTATTAGCCATACCTGGCGCAGATTACTAACATTAATGTAGTAATGCGGACTGCAGTATCATACATTCTAAACCGCCCAATGTCCCTCCGAAACCGTTGTCCGAAGCTAGCAAGCTCTCTGCTGAAGCCATATAGTATTCCCGCGAATCGTCCGACGGCGCAGGGAGGCTGATGTGCGTGGTCTCAGAATCGCTCGGCGGTTGTTGAACGTGCAGTACAAGACAGAGCAGGAGCTTGGCCGCATTGGCTATGCTATGTGGGTACAAACATCTCTAGATGTGATTTTGCAATTGCTCAACCGACACATCTTCAGCGGCTCTCAGGGTGTCAGGGAAGGCTCCACTCCATAAATCTATCATGGAAGACCCAGCTTGGAGTATGTCCGAAAGCGTGTAAGCGAGATCTCACCAGGGATCTTGTTGGCAAGCGCTTTCTTCAAATATTTGCGGTCCCGATTTTCGATCATCTGTTCAACAAGCCAACTGAACAGAGGCTGGTCGTACGTCCAAGATGCATATTCACTCCAAAGCCCGCCCCCAGACGGGCAAGTATCACAATCGCGCGCGAGCTTTCAGCTGACTTGATGAGAAGTGCTATACAAAGGACCTGAGTATCATACAGAGAATCTTCTAAGGCAATACTCTCCAAGGAAGCCACATGCAATTATAACGCCAGTATATAAACAACCGCTCTTGAACCACCAAAGACAGTCCTTCGGATCGCTCAACCTCACACTCCCAACCATCGCCCCCAGCATCAAGCTTCCACCCAAACACGCGCAAAGAAAGTATACCGCGGAAGCCTTCATGACGACGCCAGTAAGGCACAGCAAAGCAATCTGCATCAAAGCAGCTCCCATGATCACCCTGCGTGTCTTGTCCTGATGGCGAACCACAGGGGACAGAACCCCTACTTTGACATCATCTTTCCTATCCTGTGCCGCATATATGGTGTCATACACCATCGTCCACGCCACACACGAGAGGAACAAACAAGCAGCGGCATCTCGAGCCCGGTCATTGGAAGAAAGATCGATGTCGAGAGCCGGCAACGCCATGACAACTCCCCACGAGAAAACACAGCCGAGTATGAGTTGGGGATAGTGCGTGAACCGCTTTCCATATGGATATAAGCCCGTGCCAAATATGGACGGAATGCTATAGTAGAGGCACCGGAACGGCAACAGCAGGATGACCAACGTGAGACCGATGACGACCTGAGCGATAGTGAAGAGCAACGCGTTCGACGTCGAGATTGCCCTTCGAGCCAGAGGGCGAGCAGCGGTGCGTTCGACTCGCCTGTCGATGTCTTGGTCGACGATATCATTCCATGAGCAACCGGCGCATCGGACCAGGAAGGAACCCAGTAAGAAGATGGCGTTTGTTTTTAAGAGGCGAGTGGGAGGCATGACAGGATCGTTGATCGAAGCTGCGAGGAGCGTGCCGAAGAGGCATGGGAAGTAGAGGTAGAGGCATGCGATGGGTTTGTCGATGCGTGCAAGCTCGGCGTATGGGATCCAGCGGGCAGGGAGGTGAGATAGAAATCTGGTCTTGGGAGCTTTATGTTCGGGCGGTTGACCGTTCATGCTTGTTTAGAATTAAGGTATTCTCATGGGGATGGTTATCGAAGTGACCCGTCGTTGGGGTCTGTTGAAGAAGCGAGAGAAATTAGGATCCACTCTACACATGCGAAGAGGCAGCAGAGATTAGACGAAGAGAAGCATCAAAGATCAATAACCAGGGGGAAGTCACGTCAGAGAAATGCTCGTTCTGATATCTGTCAACCTCAGCACAGCCTCTCAAGGAAACCACATCTTCTCAAGGCGATGAAACCCCAAGACACATCCATCCAATCACCACCCAATCATTCCGCACAACCTCCGCATCCAGGCACCAAAACACCCTCCACCCAACCTCAATCCTCGGAAAATTCACCCAAAAGCCTGCACGCTCAACCTTCGATCGAAACCATAATTGGCAGCACTATTCTCCGCACTCCCCATCATTCGGATACCGACTATAACAGGCAACCACACCCATCCCATCATCCCATGAGCAACAAGGAATCCTGGATCTGCAGTGCACATGCAACACTATTTCCCGAAAAGAACAATTCGATCGCACTCTCCATTCTTTACACTCGCTGATCCTGGAAGAAATCAGAGATAGAAACGGCAGGAGCTCTCAGCCGTCTCAGGTCAAACAACGTAGGCGTGACGATCCGCACCGAAACTACGATATACCCGCTCCGCTACGCCATGACACCAGCAATAGACCTGAGCGTAACACGAATTGGGCGTGAGCGTAAACCAAATTCCGTATCCAACACTACTTTACCTAACGTATGCAAAGCGTCCGTATCCTGTCGGCACTTCGTAAATTTGGTGCTAGCGTGCCGCATACATGTAAGCCAAGCCTCGCTGAGAACCACTCATCGTGGATTCGGAAAAGTGGGTCCCATCTGCAGGATGCGTTGCGAGGTTAGGAGGGTGTAACCTGAACGGGCTGAGTTTGCGAGGGTCTGGACTTGATGCGAGGGTGTGGGGATGTGTTTGGTCATGGGTGTGGAGTATGGGTTTAGGATGGAATTGTTTGATTGTTAGCTCGTGTGCCCAAGATGGGCGTTGCGATCGAGCCTCGCATGGACTAGAGTGAGAATATCATCTCCTCTACCTGCCATATCATCCTAGTGGATTGCGCAAATGACATACATCTACAGGGGTTATAGCGAACAAAGATCCTCATCTCGTCCACAAATATAATATAGTCATCTAAAGATATCTACCTCCGTAGTCTTCCTTATCGTCGTCAACGGCAAAGTACTCTTCTCACTCCCATTGTCTTCATGTGTACCTTCATACTGCTGAGCCGATACGAAGCTCGACATTCCATATTCCTCATCTTTCCTATTAGTGCCATTGGCGCCCACAAGTGGGTGGTGTCCCAGCTCTTGCTGGATCGAGTACCCTTTTCGCTTTCGATCCGCGCTTGGACCGGTCTCTGTTTTGTCGAAGTAGCGAAATAAAGGCCGCATGGGGGGGACGCATGCTGCGATGATCGCGAATGTCTGTTCAAGTCTATTGCCTACTGCATTAGAATGATTTGTTGAACGCAGAAGTTTTGGTCACTTACCCAGCCCATGTGGCAAGTGGAATTGAAGACCCTGTTACTCTATTCAGTCTTTGCACTCTAGGCTACTGCATGTCGACTGGCTTACAAGTGTAATCCAAGCTGGCATTGAAGCCCGGCAGAATGGCTGTCCTCACGATAGAGCATACACCATCACTGTAACGGCAGTCAGTCAGTCATCCAAAAGAGAATGCGAGTTGGCTTACAATATCCCAACGCCTAGAAGTAGGCACAAAGCAATCTTTATCCGGCGGTTCATATGGAGGTTTCTGAGAATCAGGATGGGATATAGGGACAGTACGAAAGCGGAGAATATAGAAAAAGCTTTTGAGTATCAGTATCTCGACAGACGGAACGCTGGACGGCCAAACGTACCTCCTTGCATAAGCCCAAATCCCTCCTGAATGATTGGATTCCAACAAGTTCCTGGGAGCTTTCGGTTCCAAACCTTTCTGGTCGGACTGCACTGGACGAACAAGCTGATGACATCCACGATGTTGTAAACGAAGAGTACTCCCAACAGGCTGTATAGAAAGATCTTCCGTTTCTTAGCCGCGGCATCTCCTAGCAGACGCAGGAGGAAGAAGCAAATGGATGCTTTGGCGAACATTGTACTCAGGACAAGCACCGCGGTCGACAAAATGTTGTATTTAACCGCCATGATCATTTCCTGTTTTCCGAGATAGTAGCCGTGTCTCCCATAACCATGCGTGACTTCCAACGCGTTGAATGCTAGGCAGAGTAGACAGAAAATCTTCGACCATCATTAGAAGAGCTGCTACAACAAAAAGTGGAGATCCGCGGCATTACCATAGAGACGATGATCATATAGTCGTCGATTCCCACGGCACGTACGATCCGTATCCGAACATACATTCGAAGACATACTGCTATCAACGCCGCGGCGGTCGTGACAGCTGCAGCAGCAATGAATTGGGGACCTCGATCCTCGTCTCCATCAGGAGGTCGCTGTAGAGGCGACGCCATACCTCCAAGGAGTTTGCCAAGCGCCGACTTTCACCACGTCAACAATTCGTCCCGGTCAGGAGTCAGTGTGCGTCGGTCGCAATGGGAGCTTTATTATTTTCTCAGGGAATTCCCTTCGTAATCAGTGAGGACTAGTGGCATTTGATACGCTCGGTTGGACATAGGTTTATAATCTGCAGCTGGAGGCCGGCAACATTGGCCGCACCCTGAGGTAGACCAGATGGCGACCAGATTTAGTTCGCGGGAGAAGCCAGACATGCCATCATCCATGATCTTTCCACAGCCCCTTGAGGTTGAACTCCGAATGCTGTGCCATAATAGCATGTGCCGTGCATGCTACATCATGCTGCATCTTGGCGGCACAATGACCAATCTGCCGGGTCACGAGTGTCCAATCAGCTGAAACCAACCACGTTACATTGCCACCTATGAGTCTCAAGAGCTGTAACAGCATCGTGCTGCTTTATGAACTTGCTGATTCCGAAACACCTCCCTATTCAGGCAAGGCCGTGCACAATAGCTCAGGCCACACCACTTGCGGGGGTGCTCTTCCACTCTTTAATTGTCGGTGAGTCTTACACCACTAAATGCCAGGCAGAGAACATGGGGTTGGGGATCAAAGAGCCTAGAGGTAGCCAGCATGCCGTCGTACCTGGCACTTCGGTATTGTTCGACCATTACACGCACAAGACCACGACAACAAAACATGCCTCCGGCCACAATTCGGACTTGCTGCTTGTCCCTCAGCCCTCAGATTCTCCAAACGATCCGTTGGTACGTACAATGGCTCTCAGGCTCAGCTGCAAGGCTCATCCCACTTGCAGAATTGGCCATTATGGAAGAAGAACCTGACTTATTCCGCCATCTGCTTCAATGTCCTTCTTGGAGCCGTACTGAGCCCAGTCTTGAGCACCTGCGGTGCACAGATTGTTGAAGAATTCAAGATCTCCTTCAATCAATTCGCTCTCCTTTCAGGATGGTCACTTCTCACATCAGGCTGCGCTGCATGGTTAGCCCAGGCCTCCGCAAGGGTTTGGGGAAAGCGACCAGTTTACATCTTTTCCACTATTCTCCTCTTTGTCACGACAATATGGACTTCGCGAGTCACCAGTTATGGCAGCTTCGTGGCGGCGCGTGCAATCGAGGGACTCGGCAATGGTCCCTTCGAGTCAATCGTTCTTTCTTCTGTTGGCGACTTGTATTTTGTAGTTGACCCTTTTCCCCCATTCTCCAACATACTAACATCTTTCCAGGTTCATCAAAGAGGCAAGCCGGTCATGTTCTATAACATGGTAACGTTGTCCACCGTAGCTTTCAGCCCAATCATCGGAGGTTATATCACCGAGAAGCACGGCTGGCGAACTCAATTCTACGTTCTTGCAGGCTTTCTCTTCGTTGGCCTCCTTCTCTTATTCTTCGCCTGCCCTGAGCATGAGTATCACCGACCTCCAGCTCTCGAGACGGATGTCATGGCAGGCGAGTTGTCATCGACACGCGAAGCAGAGAATGAGAAGCTACCAACCGTCGAAGTAGACACGAGAAACACATCGCCAAATCAGAGTGCCGAAAAGCCCAAACCATATGCGCAAGAGCTCAGGCCGTTCAGTAGGAATATTTCTGGGGAGGACTTCTTCATCCTGCTTGCGAGACCATTTGTGTGTATGCTATACCCGGCCGTTATCTGGGCGTTCTTCCTTGGAGGTTGCTGGAGTACCTGGGTAAGCTTGACTTTATGAATTGATTTATCTGTCGACTGAACCCAATTTCAGAATGCCGCTGTGGTCATCATACTTTCCCAGCTATTCTCAAAACCGCCAAACCTGTTCACGCCCTCAAAGTTGGGTTATATCTTCACATTCCCCTTCATTGGGTCAATCATCGCCTTCATACTCGGCTCTCTTGCAGCCGATTCCTCCGCAAAACGGGCCGCACGACGTAACAATGGCCTGTTTGAGCCAGAATTTCGTCAATGGCTGATGATCCCCGCATTTGTTATTGGTATACCAGGCTTATTCGCTTTCGGCTACTATTCCACCGAGCGCAACATTTCTTGGGTGATGGTCAGCTTCATCTTTGGCCTCATTGTCTTCGGGACCGTCTTCTCGTCGGCCAGCGCGTATGCATACATTTTGGATTCCCATAGAAATCTTAGTATTGAGGTTTCTGTAGCGTACGTCATGCTGCGCAATTTTTTCTGGTTTGGAGCAAGCTATTTCATGCCAACGTGGCTCGAAGCCTCGGGTGCCGCAAATACGTTCTACATCATAGGTGGCATCCAGGCGGGCATCAGTCTCATTTCGATCGTGGCGTACACCCATGGGAAGATCGCTCGAGACTGGATTCACCGCCACGATCCAATGAAGGCATTAGGACTGATATAGAGCGGCGTGTGAGTATCTTGCCACGTATCCCCATGAAGGGTAGTGATCATTCCAAAGTTTGCAGTGGTCTTCGAGGTTCCGAGGTGGATGTCTGTATATTCAACAAGTATCCAATCGTTGACAAGGCTCTAAGTCCAAATCTTGAGATATTCATCTTGCCGTAACTTTTGTATTGGAGCTTCGCGATGGTGCATACACGAGCCCTGATCACTGTGATACCGGGGATTCCTCTATCTTAGTGGACGTAAACATGCGCTAAGCCTTAGCCCCCTGCTTTGGCCCTAGAATCCTACCTTAGATGAGATAGCCTTCTATATCCATCCTGACGGAATCGGATCTTCTTTTCACCTGGTAAATACAGCATAACCTTTCTGCTCTGTGATCAATACCAAAGGCACCGACTCCCTGAAATCAGCGACCTGCAATGGCTCCTACAGCCAACCTTGCGTACGATGTTGATGGATATGTTCTTGGTCGAAGCGGCTCAGCATCCACAAGGCACGCCTTCCCCTTCATACCTGAATGCTCTATGCTGACAGTTTGAAAGACTCAACCTCCAACATTATCTTTGGAAGGACGTCCTGGGCTACAACATCCACCCAGATATTCCCGTCAAAGACAACAAAGATTTCGCCATAGCGGACATCGGAACGGGCACAGGGCACAGTTCGCCTCAACCCGTTTAGGGACTTTAGCTGATTCTGCATATGTAGGATTTGGCTTATAGATGTCAGCCGGCAGTTGACATCAGCCTGCCTTGACGGCTTTGACGTCTCTGCGGACCAGTACCCTGCCAAAGAATGGCTGCGTCCAAACATGTCACTGCAAGTGCTTGACATTCACAAGCCCGTTCCTGAGGACTTCAAAGGCAAATACGACGTTGTCAACGTACGCTTGTTCCTCACGGTGGTGAAGAACGATGACCCGTCGCCTATCATCAGGAACCTTATGGATATGATAAGTCAGTAGCCCTTCGATCTCACTTTTTGGTGCTTCCTTTGGTATAGCATAACGCTGATCCCTGCATTCATGGCGCATGTAGAGCCGGGCGGCTACCTTCAATGGTCTGAGCACAACCTTGCAAGCATGACAGTCAAGGCCGTGAAGCCCGGGATGGAGACCAGCGGACTAGAGTACCTGGCTGATCATGCAAGAAATGTGGTCAAACATGGGTAAGAAGCTTCTCATGTTCGCTCACGACACGTATGGCCCTGATCCTGTGTCACTGATACTCCGTCTTTAGATGGCCACCTCGTCTCGGCGAGTACTTTACGGAGCATGGGTTTGAGGACGTATCCCACAGCCGTTATCCATCAAGCCCCGATGTCCAACAATTTTTCACCCAGCTGCAATGCATGGTTGCGGAGGAGTTCAGCTGGGTCGCAATGGACAATAGCGGTCCCGAAAAGAGCGGGCCTATCCACCGGCGTCGGGTCCAGGAAGCTGCTCGGGAAGCGAAAGAGGGGGCGGCTATCCACTTCACCCCTGAGGTTGCGATTGGACAAAAGCCTGCATGAGGTGGTATCCAAAGCTTGTACTGTAGGGATGATGGCTGCACCGTGCCTTTCAGGAGTCAGGATGGCGTTCGAATTGGAGCATCATCGAACACGGATCGGGATGCCATAGCTGTGCCACGGTCTTATCTTGGAATCTGCGAAGCGATCAGTGATGCGCTCAAGGCTCATGTTGATGTACATTGTCCTGTTGCATGCAGCCAGTGTCAAAGCTAGGGAGAGAGGCCCGCGGGTGACGGTCAGTTGAACCAAATCAAGTCCTGTCAGCGCTAGTGACGCTAAGATGGGAGGATGGCTCCCCGCCGGGGACGGCACACACCGACACACCGTAGATCACGCTAGAGCGCCCCCCTGATATGTTCCCGGCCACACCAGGATCAGAGATTCAATCTCTATTAGACCAATTTAGTCAGCGAGGGTGTCTTGATTGAAATAGGCTGCCGCATGACAGTGCCGAAAGCTGAAACGGCAGGAAGAGGCAATGTAGTACTGTACGTGCATGATGCAGCCCCTACATTTTCCCTGCCGAAACTTGCCTGGTGCAGACAGCACCGCTGCTTTACCATCCATCCTCTCGCACACGTTCGCACCCATGCACCCATGCACCCATGGCAGCTGCAATAGGACACGGTTTGCAGCTATGAATTCCATCGGCAATGGAGTGACGGGCCTATTGCGTCTCAATCTGAATTGGGATTGGAATCCGAATCGCTAGTATTGTGAGTCAGAATGGCTCCGCTGGCGATAATTGCTACCGTGGAGTTTTGGAGCCTTGACGAAGCTATATCACTACTCGAAGCTTGCAATTTGTAGCTTCCAGAGCTTGTGTCTACCTCCGATCATACCTAGCCAAAAGCGGAAGGCATAGAAATTGTCGCTTGAGAGCTGTATCATTAGCCATGGAGCCTCTAGATATTCAGCGGCTGCTCGAAAATCTCGAGTCTGCCAGAAGGCTTTCAAGCCTCGTCAGCGAAGACGCTGCTCATTCACCATCGACGGGATCACTTTCGCAAGCAGACAAAGCTAGACTGCTATCTGCATCACAAGCCCTCGTATCCACCCTGGAGGATCCCCGGAAAACGGTGGTTGAGATCGCAAAAGGGGTAAATAGTCTTTTTGCTTGCAATTTGGAAAGCGTCAGGATATGCGTGGGCTAACCACGCCGAAAGTTCTAGCCTGCAGGGCATGCAGCTTTAAGGACGGCTCTAGCACTCAGATTATTCGAAGATTGGCGAGACGATGAAATAAAGTCTGCGAGGCAGCTTGCAGACGAGACGGGGGCAGAGGAGGAGCTGATCGGTACGCCACTGATCACGTCTATCGTGACTTGATTTCCAGAATTTTTCCTTCGGAGGCAAGTCAAATACTAGAGCATGCTCTGAAGCTCGCTATGACATATAGCACGAATCATGCGGGCTACCGTGGGTATTGGCATATTCGAAGAGCGAGCTGAGAAGAGCTACATACACACCACTGTGTCTCGAACATTGATTGATCCAACCTTTCGCACACTGATCACTGGCATGTAAGAAGTCCCATGGAAGTCTTTCCATATCTATGCGATAAAGCGTTGATAGCATACAGGTCCAGCACCGCAAGTTTGACCATGCCCAAGCTCCCCGAATACCTCGCCAGTCTCAACTACCACGACCCTCAAGACCCCGCACACTCCCTTTTCCACTATGCTCTCGAGACCAAAATGAACATGTTCCAATGGCTGCAGACACAGCCGGAGCAACTCGATATGTTCAGTGCATACAATGCTGCAGCGACAAGGATCCAGGAGCCCAGTCTCAAAGCCACTATATCTGCTCTATTCAACAAGACGGAGACGACTACAGAGTTTAAACAGGATCGCAAGATGGAGTCTGAGCCGGTCCTCTTTGTTGATATTGGCGCTGGCCGCGGGCTGGCACTCAACGCTGTAAGAAAAGATCGACCGAATCTCACTGGACGCATGATCGCGCAGGATCTACCGGAGGTCATTAAGGGCAGAGTAGAAGCGGATGGTGTTGAAAATATGGCTTATAATTTCCTCGAACCTCAGCCCATCAAAGGTACTGTTCCTTTCCGCCCTACCCTATCCTGGCATCCTTCTAGCTGAAAACATCTTTAAATTTCATTGACTGACACTGCCGATCCATCTCAGGCGCATCTATCTACTTCTTCTCCCACATCCTCCACGACTGGCCCGACAGCACCTGCCGCCTCATCCTCTCGAACACCATCCCCGCCCTCACACCCGGCCAGTCTCGCATCGTTATCGTCGACCAAATTCTTCCCCAAACCAGCGTTCCGACCTTCTCAGCGCTGATGGATCTTACGATGATGACGTTTGCAGGGAAAGAGAGGACAGAGCGGCAGTGGCGAGAGCTGCTGGAGGGAGTAGGGTTGACGGTGGTAAGGATTAAGAGGCCGGGGCCTGGGAGTCTAAGTTTAGATGGGTCGGTTGAGGCGATTCTGGAAGGATGAGGGAAGCTTGGAGATACGGGAGAACGCTGATAAGCCTCTCGGAATGACCTACCCGCCCATTACTTACGTAGGTGAGGCCAAACATCATTTGTCCTACGTTGACAGCCGCCTAAGGCTACGCCGTCAGCATACCGCGCTGTCAGACCTGCAAGGCCTCGACAGTAGGCCTTGCAGGTCTGACAGCGCCAGCTTGAGAATTTCTATACCAACGCTATTTCTATCTAACGTCTTCTGTGACTCATATAACTAATACAGATTATCGGCCATCCTCTCTTCCCCTTCTGCCAACGGTTTCCGTCCCCAAATCACGACCTTTGGCACCATTCTCGCAACCCCTTTCTTACTGATATGGACCCCTCGTTCCACGTTCCTCCTCACCCTCTCCCTGGCCTCTTCCTCCCACCTTTCCCCCTCTTCCTCCATAACCAGAAATTGCATGCTCTGGAAAAAGGACATCATGCTCTTCTTCCCCTCAAACATCGCCTTGCCTACACTCTGAAACCCAGCATTCTCAAAAGCCCCTTCGAGCCTCCTCACCCATATCAACCCTGCAAAATCTGTTAATTCCTGCATTCGCTGAAATTGCGTCACGTCCTCATCCTCCACACCTGCGCCCTCAGCAACCACAGTGGATGCCCCCTCAGGGTTCAGCTCGTCCCATTGCATCCAACCCCCCGGCTTCAGCATCTCCCACGCGCTCTCCAGCACGGTGCGCGTGTCGTTTCCCTTTATCGCAAGTAGCGCGAGGCGAATGTGCACCACGTCGAATTGTCGCTCCCACTCCTTGGGGATGGGGGTATAGAAGTCCCATTCGCGGACGTCCAAGCCTGGAGGTAGCCAAGCACGAGGCGGGGCTTGCGAGAGGGAGATATCGGATGCTGTGATGCGCGCGTGGGGATATTGGTCGTGGATGGAGAGCGACCAGAAGGCTGTGCCGGTGGCTAGGTCTGCTATGCGGGGGGAAAGTTCGGGTGGGTGGAGACGGATCGGAGGGGAAGTGGAAGGTTGGGGCTCAGCTGGTGAGGCGATGGCATTCAGGTTGCTACGAGAGGGGTCATCGAGAAGGAGGGACGCGGTTATGGTGGGGTGGAGAAGGAAGCGTAGATCGTGCTGCCAGAGAGCATGTTGCGCTATAAGACGCGTGGTTGAGAGGTAGGAACGGGAAAGAGGGTAAGATGATTGATCCGGGGGCATTGGTGCTAAGGGTGTAACTTATCTGTCTGGAGGAAGAGCCTGAAAATGTTGAGGGGTTGATGTCTCCACTAACGGTAATCAGGTATTTGATCCAGGTACAGCCAGAATAGGACGATCAGTGAACGAGCCGCACTAGCCAATGACTTGTATATGCATGTCAGATATCGATCATAATGGCTCGAAGCATGTCGCTAGTCTATCTACATGCGTCCTCGCGGGAGCAGCTCCTACAATTAACCCTGTTTTCTTGCATTAATTTCTATCATACAAACATTGTTAAGTCTACAGAGTCTTGACGAATCTCGCCGTGCATAACCGACCCGGAATATTGCAACCTCTCTTCATCCGGCCTCCCCATCATTGGATCTCGCTCTCGCCATAAGCCCCAACATAGAAATCGGTCCTGACATGTATCCCACTATCGTTATTCGACAACGACTGCGGCGAAGTCTCAGTACCCATACGCAGATTATCTGGGGCTCGGTCCAGCAGTCTGATAAACCCATGGTCTCCTTCCTCAGCTACAGACACTGAGTCAATCTTATTACCGTTGGTCTTGTTCTTTTGGTGGGAGTCCCACAAGTGCTGTCCTTTGAAACCTCCTGAGGCCGGGGGGGTCGCCCGGCTACGGCGATGAGCGCGATCGACGGAACCGAAAAGGACAAGATTCAGGATTGGGCGAAGGGATGGCAGACATGCTTATCATTGGGATTAGCCAATACTACAT
>JAABUW010003958.1_pt1 | contig 20547 bp, 36 predicted proteins | sample 5560081 | NCBI WGS metagenome assembly JAABUW01 (sample SAMN10711882, study PRJNA513363) | rock metagenome | isolation source: Antarctica rocks | place: Antarctica: Victoria Land, Knobhead sud
GGACACGAATAGGGGTAGCGATTTATGCTGCATGGCGATAGCGAAGGCTGGAAGGCGATAAGCAGACCACTGGGGCACAACATAGCCCAGGCAAGAGCGGTCCGGAACGGTTAGCTGTCTGGCGATGGCTGCTTGTGTCTGACTGACGGACTTTAGTGAACATCTGTACAAGTAGCTGTTGGTTTGGTCAATTGTCTCGTTCTTACTGTTGTTCAGCACTGTACGACAGGTCCGGTTATACCGTCGTCACGGGCATGATTCGCGCAGCGGTAAAAATTGTAATGTTTTAGGCGATTCGCGCATGTTTCGCGCTTCCACTCTAGCCTTTCTAACGTTTTCGCGCAGCTGCCCGCCAGCATTTCCGCCGGTTCGCACATCATGCATGTGCAGAGCTGCCAAAAGGCCTGCAAGCAGCAGCTTTTGACCAGGTGTGACCGTGCAAAACGCTTTGCAAGGTCCAAGGAGGGCCGCTGGCAGCGGGTAACAGTTGATGCAGATGGCGGCCAGTTAGGCGAATTTGCCCACGTGGCTAGAAGGAATTTTTGGCGATTTCGCGCAGCTGCTGGACAAATATTTCTAGCAACCTTCGCGCGATGCTGAAACCCGCGCGAAATTGCTTCGCGCAGCGGCCGCCGATTTATTTATGCGCTGATTATGCCCGTGACGACGGTATGAGCAAATTTGAGGCTGCAGGACTCGTGACGGACCCGGCTGTCGTGTTCAGCTCAACAACATGCATAGTTTTGTCGGTAGATCCTTGCAGTGGATCGAGTGCATCTTGCCAGGCGATCGCTGCTGCTGTTCGAGGCCAACGGTTGCTGCAAAGGCGGCAGCTGCGGCCGACCGCAGCCCACTGAAAATGCTGAGGCGGCGCACGGTTGCGCTTGCTGGGTTGGGAACACTTCGAGCGGGCCCGGGGCAAACCAGCTTGTGGAAAGTATGCGAGTTCGAGTGGCCTGTTTTCCGAAACTGGCAAGCTTATGCTATAGGCGCATGCAGTGTGGTGGCTTGTCTAGGCATGCATGTGTATACACGGGCAGCCTGCGTTAAGAATGTTGAAATTTCTGAGGATCAAATTCTGAGAGGGTACATCATGCGGGCGCAGCGCTGACAACGACAAGACGGAAAGCTGCAGAATTTTGAAGCTGTGGGGCAATGCGACAAGTACATGCTGAAAGTTACGTGCTTATGATTTGCTCCTAGGTGGCTCAGCAGGGGGCTTCGTCACAATGTGCTAGATGCTAAATGCCCCTACACCATATCGTTTGTCATAAAAAGTGCCGCCGAATTTCCCAAGTCCGGAAGGCTGCACCACTGAAGGTGACATTTGCTGCCATTCCATGCTGCAAATGAGCTTCAATGTTCCTGAGAATTCTAGGAGAGCTTTCGCATTGTGTGCAACAGCACACCCAACTCTCAGAGTAACGGTCTGTAGGGTTTAGGTGCAGCTGCATGCATCAGGCTGCCGCCAGCACAAAGTCTGGCGGCGATCATCAGCAGCTCGCACGTAGGGTTTATTCTTTCAATTTGGGCATGGACGTGCCATGCTCCAGTGAGAAGTATTGCGGGCAGCTCGCACCGCAAGATCTCTGTCAAGATTGCCGCGTCACGGCTCACTGCATAACGTGTCCAGTAGTTGTGTGAGCGGTCTGCTATAAGATTGAATCAAGCAAGTTTCATTTTCATTTACACACGACCTAGACCGTCGAATGTCCACTTGCAAACCACTCACACTGTCGCTTCAATCTGAATAATGGTACATGTGTCCCTCAAAATCGAATGCAGACACTGGTGATACGAACGATGCGTCTGTGTCTAGCATCAGGAGCGGCGCTGCAGATTCCAGCGCGTTTGACATTCGCCAGGGCCTGAAGCGGCGATGCCAAGCCCAGCATGCGCCGCTCGGTCATTGCTGATGTGGCGCCCCAGCTTGCATCCCAAAACATACCATGTGCATTGCGCCGTGTCAAGGTGTTGAGTGCTTCTTCAGTCCCCACAGTCACCGTCGTCGCCGCCGTCGCCGCCGTCATCGCCAGCCTCTGAGCTGGCCTCTGACCCGCCTTCGCTGGAGTCGAAGCTTTCGCAGCTCTCCACCGACTCGTCGTCATCATCGTCGTCGTCATCCTCGCTGTCATCATCTGCAGACGACGACCTTTCTTGAAGCAGCAACAGCAGCAGCAGTAGTGCCAGTAGCTGGTCCTTCCAGACGGAGCCTACATATTCCTGAAGGTACAGGCTGCAGAAGCGGCTGAGGAACCTGCAATGGAGCTCTAGTCCTCCGAGAGCAGCATGTGTTGCACATGGCTGCCGCACCTTCGTCATCCTCTTCGTCCTGCCGCCGGCGATCCTCGCCGCCGCGGCCGACGCCGCCCGCCACCACGCTGCCGCGCCTGCAGCATCCCAGAATCGCTCATGCGGCTGCATACGCTGCTCCTATTCCAGTCTGGCGGACGAATTCGGCGTCAAGCGCAGTGCTGACTGGCGCACCACTGCAACAATCAGGCCTACCTGCGATGATTAGGCCTACCTGCCGGTGCGCCCCCCAGCGCCGTTGCCGCTACTGCTGCCATCAGCCTCTGCCTCTGCCGTCCCAGCCTCCTCCTCGTCATCCTTCTTCACCCGCCGCATGCCGCTGCCGCCCTTTTCGTCATCGCCGTCGCTGTCGCCGTCCTCCTGCGCCGCCTCCTCCACCGCCTCCCGTGCCACCATGACCGCCTTGCACTTGTCGCCGCCCGCCTCCACAGCAGCCTGCCCACAGCGGTCGCAGAGTGAGTTTGTAAACTATCTCAGGCACCGGAGCGAGCTCCACACTGATGAAGTCCCCCTCCTTCGCGCTTGGCGTATGCAACCCTATGATGCAGCATCCCATTTCAGACATGCCGCGTTGGTCACATGCGGCACGGCCCCCGGCTCGCAGGAGCAGACTGCACCAGGCCACCAGCAGACACGAAGCGCTGTTCCCACCAGTGAGCAGTGGGCGCCCTGCGTGTGGTTCTGAGCAAGGCCGCCAGTTCAGAGCACTTGAACTCAGCTGTTTCTTCGTTCGTGGAAAGTCGAGCCCAGAGTCTCAGAGTCCCAAGAGTCCCAGCCCAGCCCAGAGTCCCAAGAGTCCCAAGAGTCCCAGGGTCAAAGCCAAGCTCAGAAAGTCAAGCCCAAGCGCACCGCGACCATCTCGCAGTAGGAGTCCTCCATGTGCTCCTTGATGGCCTTGCCCCGGAACAGCGACTTGGCAGTCTCGATCTCGGCTTTGACGATCTCCTTGAACTCCCGCTGGAGCGTCTCGTCCTCGCCAAAGGCACCGTCTGCTTGGCAGGGTGAATAATGGCAATCTCATCATGTCGCCACCTCGCATTTGGCATCGGCACGGTCACACAGCGTTTTTGGCCAGATGCATTCCTTTTCTCCGGCGCTCTATACGCTGCCTGTTGTGCACACAGCCGCCTACATCCCGCCCAGTAGCACATGCAAGCAGCAAGCGCTGCCTCGCTGTCGTTTGCCTACACCTGTCACACTGAGTTAGCTCTCCGCACTGAGTTGGCTCTTGGTCGCAATGCTGCAAGAAGTCTGCCTCCCAACCAAAGCCCGGTGCGTGCTCCACGGCAACAAGCTGATAGCAAGCCTGGCTCGTGCAAGATGAGCTCACCTCGGATCTTCTCCAGCAGCTCGCCAAAAGCGGCGCCTTCCCGCACCTCGTCTGCAGCAGAAAGCATGTATGTAAGGACGCAGGCGAGGAAGGCTTTTGGCAATGTCCTGTGCATTCCCAAACCGAGTGCAGTGTAGACCCTAATGTAGGACCTAAACCTATTGACGTACGCCAGAGGCCACAGAAGCCTGGATAGCCGGAGTCATGGCAGCAGTTGCATTGGTTGCATAGTGGCTGCAGCGGCGGATGCTGGCTCACCAAAGGTGCCGCGCTTGACGGCAATTCTGCCGTCCTCCACCAGTCGCACCTCCACGCCCACATGCTTGAAGCCCAGCAAGCTCGGCACTCTGCATTGCAACAAAGGGGTTTCTCCGATTGGTTGACGGCCAGCCCATCTCATGCTCATGATGTACATGCATTCTTTATGAAAATTATGTTTTGGACAGCTCCAGAGGAGGTATTAATGAACGGCATCGCCTCGAGCTCCTGCAGCATCGACCACCTGCGCTCCTCGAACGATTGAAAATTTTCGAGGGCGCACACTTCGTGACGATGTCGTTCATGTTGGAGATGCGCCACGCGTTGAACACCATGTCGTCAAACTTCTCTGCAAAGGGGATGTTGCCGACGCGCGGCGAGCCAAAGCCGTACATGAAAATCTCCGGCCGCGGCACCTGCAAGACAGCCTTGACTCAATTTGAACGCCTGCCGCCGTTCGGGGCCACAGCATGTGCTGCAAACGTCACCGCACATGCACATGCACACTGCTTGCACCGGTCAGGAGTCGTCGCGCTGCAATGGCACTGTGTGAGTTTTATGGTAAGGGGTTTAGGGTTGACCCACGAACCAGGCGCTGTCCGTGCAAGGTGGTGACCAGCCCTGGCAGCTGTGTCAGGCAACCGGTGCGCAGCACACGCCAGACGGCAGGTTTGGCAGAGGCCCGCCTATGACTCAGAAGCTGCGCCTCAGGCTGGTAAAGGTCACCTTCTCGAACTTGTGCTGCGCAAGCTCGTAGCAGAAGAGTGTGGCCAGCGCGCCACCCATGCCTGCAGGCGAGATTGGTGCAACTATTATCATTAGATGAAATTAAGACCAGGGTGCTCGAGATACCCAACGAAGGCGGAAACGAAAAGACGCATGTTATGAAGTAGGAAAGCGGGTTTTTGCAAGCTGGCTCCCAAAAATGCGGCCCAAAAAAGTGATGCGTACTGTGGCCAGTCGCATACACGTTCCACTGCTCCTCGCCTGCGTTGCGCCATTTGACCATGGTCGACGTGTTTGCATCGACTGGTTTCACCGTGCTTTGCAGTACAGCTACTGGTGCCGACACGCATCTTGCTGGCAGGTGCAGCACGGGCGGACACTTCGAAATACAGAGGAGCTCGCTGGCGATACACCCTGATGTTTGTCCGTGCGCACCCTGCATGACCTCCTCAGCAATAGCCAGCAGGCGCGGTGCCACTGACTGGTAGGCTGTTAGGAAGCCTTTGTGCACCCACACCTGCAGAGATGCCGGCATTTTGAATCTGCACTGGAGTCGCTCATGATGCGCTGTCCAAGCGCAGCCAGGTGGGGGGCGTGGAAATCGCACCCTTGAAACCGGGCCGGCTCATCGCTGAATGCGGTCACAGTTCCAGTTTTCAACATGAACAGTCTGCAAGGGCACTAACCTCATCGTGTTCGGATGCGTACAGGATTTGCGCCTGCGAAGTGAACCATTTCGCAAGCCCCAGCTTCCCAATCCGGCCTGCAGGCAGACGCGAACATTCAGTCACCGCCACTGCAGGCGGTACATTATTATTATTATTATTATTATTATTATTATTATTATTATTATTATTATCATTATCAATATTATTATTATCATTATTATTATTTGAGATGGCGCTGCAAGAGTTGCGGCACCTGGTCGGTCGCCCTGGGGATCAGACTCCGACTGGCCTTGCCGATTCTGACAGCAGCTGGAACATGAGAACGCAAAGCGAACGAGGTACTGTGCGGCTGTCTCGGCACGCCAAGGCACTGACCGTGTCTGCGGCAACTTGGCACTTCGTGCAGCCCTCTGTATGGGGCCTCCACGCTGCAGCTGGAAGTCACGGTCCCAGGCCAAGCTCGGATGGTGTTGGAATCCCTAAACCCTACACCCTACCACTTGGCAGAGAGGCACCCACCGCCGGTGAGCCTGGTCACCCAGTCCTCCATGCCGCGCAGGTTCTCCAGCACGGGCGCCAGATTGAAGTCCCCCTCCAGATCCTCCTCCACGTCCGGCGGGCTCGGCTGCTCCGGCTGCTGCCCCGGTGAGAAGGGCTGCAGCTCCACCGACATGTCCGTCATCATGTCCTTCGGCGAGCTGGTTCCCCTGCGGGTACGGGAGACCAACAGCACGTGTGACATGACCAGCGCGAGGAAGTATGGAAAGAAGCGGCCGTGCCACATCGCTGCCGTCACGTCCTTAGTGTCTGAGGTTTTCAGGGCGCGCCGATGCCCTGCGATGGCCCTGCGGCCATGACTAAGAGCCAAGTTGTGCTTTTCATGCCACGCCGGCAGCAACGTCATTTCTGCAGGTGTGCTTTGCCAGAAGAGCGCGTGGGGCGAAGCTGCTCAACCTTGCGGCAGAGATACTGCCGCGCTGCCCCACCATGGTCTGCCCGTCTGATCTCCCTACTCTCGGCAAACATGGCAGCAACTTGACAGAATACTCCGTGTGCTGCAGCAGTTTGTCCACTGCAGACTTGCCGTCAATACGTGTGGAGAGCCAGTTAGGGGACCTAAGCCTGCAAGCTTCACTTCGTGGGCTTGAGAGGGCAGTTCAGCAGCCTGACTGACAAACTACACCTAGCTCCGGGCTCCATCCCATTTAGCCCTTGCGCCGTGACATGCGTGCGTGTTGACGACACTGGGACTGCCTTCAGAGCACATAGCGGCGCACCAGATAGGATAGGGTCGCCGCGCTGCCCCTTGTCGCCGCTACACCCACCATATGTGTTGCATGGTTTGTGTTTCCCATTGTATTTCCATTATTTCCGTTTTATGTACACACTGTGCGCAAGACAATGCACAAACCAGTGCGCACCGGAAGGCAAAGATGAGGTCGCGCTGCTCCTTGTTGCGATACACCCACAGCTCGGTGTCGGTGCCCGGGTTGGCGACAAAGGCCAGCGGCTCTGCCCGCGACGTCAGCTCCCGGCTCACGATGCCGTCCAGCAGCTCCGTCCACTCCTTGAACTCCGGACTGCAGTTTGATAAGTATTGGATGCCTTGAGTTGATCAGTACTGGTGCTACTGATCAGGACAAGCAATGGACCGCAGTGTACCACATAGCATCCCTGTTTCCCGATTCACGTTGCCCTCCAGCAGCTCCGTCCAAACCGTGAACTCCGGCCTGTGGCGTGATACGGTTTGCGGAGCAGGCACATCAGGAGGTGGGGAAACTTTTTGTGTTTTTAATAAATTACTAGTGGCTTAAAAAAATTTGGTTAAACATTTAATCACACAAAATATCATTAAACCAGCTATAAAAGTTGAATCTTTTTTCGTTTAAGTAACATTGACTCTGTTGAGTTTAGTTGAAACACATACCCTCGATGCGGCAGAGCTCTGCCTCGAGCTTCGCCTTGACTCCCTCACCCAAACTTACCCCGGGGAAAAAACAACGTCTTGCATACGAAAACTACAACGCCCTCTCCATCAAGCAGATGCCACCGCGCACCGGTCGCGCGGCTGGTTGTCGGCGAGCTGGTTGGCGTGCTCGCGGCTCATGCGCGTCTGCGGCTCGGAGAACAGCTTGCTGCTAGTCTGCCACAGCCCCCGTGCCGTGGGGAACCAGCCCTCGCTGCCGTCCTCGCCCTCGTTGCCCGTGTCGGCGTCCGACCAGTCGTCTGCAATCATCTGGCTCACCGCCTGCGGATGCACAGTGATATTCTTCGTTTTTAATGGAATTACAAAACGTTCCCTATAATAGTTCCTACATCCACAGTCATATGTCCTGCTCCCAAGGACGCCGTACGCCAGCATGATCCTGAATGAGTAAACCCTAAAACCTAAACCCTAAACCCTGAAAAGGTGCGCTGCGGTGGGTGCGCACCCTTCTGCTGGCAGTCCTGCAGGGCAGCCCGCACGGTATTCACTCACGGCTTCCTCCCGCAATGCACTCAGCTCTGGTCGGGCCAGAGCGATCACCAGGAGCTGCGCGGCACTTTGCTTGCCGTCTGGCGTCCCCATATGGACCCTCCTAACCCCGTTAGTGCTAACCCCGTTAGCACGGTCGTCCAGCAGCTCCTCGTCCATGTCGGAGTACTGCACGCGCAGGTCCATGGCGCGACCAGCCAGGGAACACGACAAAGTAGGATAGACTGCATGTGTCATGTCGCACCCGGTTGGCGAGGTCGTCCAGCAGCTCCCCGTCCATTTCGGCGTACTGCACGCTCAGGTCCACTGCGCCGGCGGGGCCCAGGTCCAGCCGCACATCGTGCAGCGCGCCGTCCGCCAGCGGCTTCAGATCCGTTTGCGCGGACGCGATGGGCTCCCGCTCCACCGGGTTCTCCGGCTCGTCGTGGGAGTCGTAGGCGCGCACGATGAGCGGCGTGTCCGGATCCCTGCACGGCAACGGCGGAGGCGCCCACTAAACCCTAAACCCTAAACCCTAAACCCTAAACCCTGCACGGCAGCGGCGGAGGCGCCCATTGGTGAGGAAAACTGCAGTGCCGCTCGCACGTGCAGCCGCGCGTGCAGCCCTTGGAAGCTGTGCAGCTTTGCTCCGCTTTGTCGGGTGAGCGCATGAGGGGTCTGCATTCAGCGCGGCACCTGTGCGCCGAATCTGCAGGGGCAGCATGGCTTCGCCTCTCCATGCAGCAGCAGAAGAGCCGCGGCCGCCGACCTGCGTTTCCTGTTCTTTGGTATCTGCTCTGCAACACGAGACGCACCGGATGTACAGGAAGTAGGACTCCCGCCACTGCGCGTCCTGCGAGCCGTCCACAGGGCGGCTGACGCACGCCGCTGGACCCGCCGACACGGTGCAGTAGGGCGAGATCCCCAGCTTTTGCTTCTTCTCCCGCCGCTTCCGCTGCTTTCTGCTCTCATCCTTGCCGCCTTCCTCGGGCGCCGGTGGCGGCAGCCCGGCGCCCCACCGGATGTGCACCTGCGCTCAGGGTTTAGGGTTTGGTTTTTATGTGGATGCAAACACATATACACATGCCGTCTATTGCCCATGCAGTGACGCTTGCTGCAGGAGCTGCAGAGCGCACGGTGAAGTCGGTGCCTGATCGCCTCGCCTGGCTACGGCGGCAATGAAGTATGTTTTTTGCTGGATTAAAGTGCTGGTGCAGGTCGTATGGTCCTGATGCCAGCTTCAGCGGGCTTTCTTCCTTTTCAAAAATTGAGCCTTTTCAAAAATTGAAATTTTTTCAGGTTACTCTTTTACAAATTATTCAATATTGCGAGCCTGTAAACCTTACTGCATGGGTTCACGGAGGGCCTCTTTCAGGGGCTGCAAACCTAAGCGACCCTGGCAACACCACGATTTCCCAGACAGCAGGACGGCTCCGGCATGGTTGCAGCAAAGCAGCAGTGCACGGCCCTTTGGCACTGTGGATGCTTGGTCCTTGGCGCAATGTGCAGAAATTCTTTTATTTAAATTAATTATTTTTAAAACGGTTTTTTTAATATTATTATATAGTAATTTTGAGTAAAAATAAACAATTCTATTACTTTAAAACCTTAATTAACTAAAATAAAAAATATGTCTGAAAGTGAAAGTTTCTGCAGGGGCAGGAGGGCGACAGGACCTGCAGGACGCCTTTGACGCGGTCCAGCAGGAAGCTCCTGTCCATGTACACTGTGTGCGTGCCGCTCTCGCTCTGCTCGGCCACGCCCGCCATGCTGCCCGGGTCGTTGTACGCCTGCAGAGCGGGGTTTCGCTGCATTTCACATGTGACATTTCCAACATGTTTCAAAAGCATACTTTCCAGGACCTAATGAATCCCGGATCGTACACGGGTACGCATGTGTAATGCACCTGGCGCAGCCTTGGGGCGCCGCCTCATGATCGAGGAGGACGCGCAAGTCACTATTGGCGGGTACACACCTCGAATGCGCAGACGCCCATTGCGACGGCAGTCGGCAGGTCAAAGTCGGGGATGTCGTCTGCGCCCCGCGTCTGCCGCTGCACCTGCTGCCCGGCGTCCTGCAGCGCCTCTTTTGCCGAGCGCCCCGTCTGCTGCAGATTTTTGCCCGCCTCCTTCACGGCCTCCTTGGCCTCCGCTGGCCCTGGCACCGCAGGGGTATCAACGCTGCCGCTGGCGACGCAGCGTGCGCCGCCACGTTGCTGTCTCCACGCGCACAGCTGCGGCTGCCGCTGCATCCGCACAGCAACGTAGCCAACTATGACAGCATGTTAGGAGCATGCGCATGAGAGCGCATCATCACAGCGTGTGGCAGCTCGCTCTTGATATTGTTGGCAGTGACCAGGCTGTGCAGGCTGACACGCCGGTGACAGGTCTTGCGGATTTGCTCATGCTCTGCGTGGTTTGTCTGCTGCACGCCCTCGCCTGGATCGTGAGATACCGCTCAGGCGCCGGCCAGCGGCTGTGTCTTCGCCCCAATGCGGCAGCGCCTGCTGCTGCTCGCGGGCGGCCCAGCGAGGCATGCAGCACTGTCTGGTGCTGCAGCCTACCCGATCTGCTGTGCTGCAGAGTATGCCGCCTGGCACCCTGTACGACCATAGCGTCTGTGTCATGCAGTGCATGGCTGCAGTGCGGCATTGGCGCTTTGGATACACGGAACGCAATGATCAGCATGACCTTCGCTTCGAACTTTGAGCTTACAGTAGAATTTTTAGACGTCTCGAGCTACTCCAAAACAAGTACGGCAGGCAGGGCGAAGCGAGAAAGTATATGTGACTTGCGGATGGCATGCACAATAAATATTGGTGGAATGGTAGTCGTGTGGTTGCCACTGTACCTGAGGATGAACAAATAGAAGACCCACGTCCCTCAGGTGCAATGTAGGCTGCCAACTCGAAGGCGGCAGGCCAAAAAGCATGCTGCTCGAGGCATGCACGGCCGGCAGGATACCGCACCCCCCGGCTTACACGCTGTGCAGAGGTGCCTAATCAGCACTGCGTACAGTGTTTCAGTGACACTTCAAAGCGCGCACGTTCTGACCTCGACAAGGGAAATTAGCTGCCGGCAATTGTTTTGGACACCGAGTCTTAGACCCTGAAAGCTTGTTGGCTCCCGACCGGATGCCACAAATCTGTCACATTCTGGTTCATCGGTGCAGGGCATGTCGCAGCTGCCGACGTCCAGGCTGGGTGGAACGTGCGCAGATTTTCACAAGGATTCTGGTGCAACACACAAATCCTCCGACACGCCCGACGTATCGCTCAAGGTTTCGATAAAAGTTCCACGCTGCTGATCAATACAAAGCGAACACGTCCATGGGGGAAGTCAAGGACGAATCCTGGTTGAAACATGGCATCTGCCGTGCGCTCGGCTGGGACGCCGTTGTCGCTGAGGGCATTGTCAAAGCCATCAGCGATGCAGGTCTGCTGAACATTGTGCTGCGGTTGAATGCTCTTCAGCAAGACGATATGTGCTCTGCTGCATCTGTGTCGCGCCCGGCAGCTTCGGTTGAGCAAATGCGCATCAGTCTGCGGCATGCGCAGCGTGAGGAGAACTGCGGCGTCCACAGAACCTGTGTATGATCGATCAACCGCGATGCTGCAGGTTCACAAAAGGAGGTGGACGAGATTGTGTCGGACTATATGGGCGGAGACGCTCAGGTGGGCTGTCGCAGCAACATGCATACTACGCCGGTTGCCAAGCAGCGCCCTTCACTGTGGACTTTTAGCAAGTTAAGGTCTGCCCCTGAGACAGGCCTGGGAACTACTGCATCAGGTGAAGCGCCTGGTGACGCAGTTCCTGGCGCCGCGCCCGCGGGAGGCGCCGCCGCCAGGGCTGCCGCCGGCCGCTGGGCCCGCCTCCTCGGTAGCGTCAGCCTCCACCACCCAGGTGCCACTTGATGGATCGTATACAGCATGTCACATGTACATATGTTCGAGATAGCTTCAAAAAGCGCCCACGGGGCTGTGCCCCACTGCACGCGGAAGCAGCATGGATGGTGGATGCAGTGGGCATCTCAGATGTCTTGTCAAGGCACCTCTGCCGCTGCCGGATGTCTGCCGGCGACAGCAGCAGCCTCTGCTGATGCGGTCAGATGATGCTGCTTGCAGGCGCCCAGCGGCTTTGCGCGTTCTGTGCCGCAACAGCGGTTGACAGATATGCAAGCGCCCGAAGACCAGGAGGTTCGGTTTTGCTGTTGCCGCCTTTACGTGTTGCCACCCTTTGCAAAGCGCAATGTGCTGCAATCTGCAGCATCGTGATGCCGACAGGCAGGCCGGAAGACGCCCCACAGACCGACAGAACTCCTACAATTGCTCGATTGCTCCAGTGCACTCGCCGATGGGTTCAGGTGGACGGGCCGGAGATTGTGGACGGGCTGCCTGTGCGGCGCGTCGGCAAGGGCAGCCGCCGCGGCGCGGGCGGCCCCAAGCCGCCGCTGTCGGCCACGCTGGAGCGGCCCGTCGTCAACTGCCTCGCGTGCGGCAAGGTTTACGACTGCCGAGGCACCTTCACCTCCGATATCACTGCATTTGTGGGTGAGTCATCGCCCAACTTTGTCGTGCACTCTACATAGAGAGGCCTCGTTGACTTTGATTACATGCAGTACCACGTCATCACATCTCATTTCTCTCCTGAGCTGATCTCGTTGTCCCTCACAAGCTTGAGCTGGACCTGCCCTCGATTGGCAGCACGGGCCGCAGAGGGCGGCGGCGTAATTTGAAGGTGCTGTTGCTTGCGGGTTCAGTAATGTACAAAGCATGTTGCAAAACCCTAAACCCAGTACATGCCCACCCCGTAGCGGGCGGCGGCGTGTGCACCTTCTGCGGCTTTCACGTGGCGCTGTCCCACCGCGAGCGCAGCGAAACCCGCCACTCTCGCCGGAGAGACGCTGGGTCCTCCCCCTCTGCTGCTGCCGCCGCCGCAGGCGGCGGCATGGCAGCATCCGGCGCCTCCAGAGGTGCGCGGCAGCCACCGGTTTGCAGCCTTCCACTCACGACAAGAAGGAACATCGAGACCTGAAACGTGCGGAACCCCAAACCCTAAACCCTAAACGTGTTTTCAGGGCTTGGCCATGCCTCACTTGTGCTCGGCGCGCTGTGTGTATGTGCTGGCTGCCTTCCTCGTGAGGTTTAGGGTTTAGGGTTTACTATCCAACCATAAACCCACAATCCCGGTGTGGTTGTGACCTCTCAGCAGCCGGATACCATGTTTCTGAACCTGAACAGCTGGGGTGTCTACTCCCGCAGGAGCATCAGAGGCGACCGCCGCGCCGGAGACAGATACCGACGAGGCCGCAGCAGTGGCCTTCAAAAATCGCCTGGTCGAGGTGCATGATTTGCTCCGCTCGAGCTGCACCATGCGCATTGCATACATTGGCAGAAGGAAGTTTGCGTTCCCAGCATCAAACTTAGGGTTTAGGGTAAGGGTTTTGTCAGCGGGTGGTTTGTGCGGACCAAAAGTCGCCGGCTTGGCTGCCACAACCCCGCGACACGTGTGCGCATGGGATTTTCAAGAGGTACAATGCGGCGCCAGGCAGGCGAGCAGATACTGATTGCTTTACCCCTGGCCTCACCGCCTTCTTTGTACCGGCGGGCGGACCGCAAGTCGGCGAGGCGCATCTCAGCAAATCCGATGTACAATCGCTGCAGCGTATGTGTAGACTTGAATGACCATGCTGCTCTCTGCACTGGCAGGCGGACCGCAACTCGGCGCGGCGGACCACAGTGGTGGACGACCAGTCCGACTTCTTTGAGATCGACGGCAACGCCTGGCTGTCTGAGGAGGTGCGGCGACACGTGTTTCGGCGGACTATCGCTGACTTCGAGACGCAAAATTCGCGCCAAAATATGACCTCGCATGGCTGCTTGAAAGCAGTGCCTGAATGCAGCCACCGCCCAGCCGCACATCGCATCCGCAATACCGGCGTGCAACTGAGCTGCTGCGGGTACTGGATACCCACCAAGCCAAGCTGGGCAAGGGGCCCAGTGCAGCAGCTCACGGTCACATTCCCACCTGTTTTGACCAACACATATGTGACGTTATGCTGTTTTGCGGCGCCGGAGACAGATACTGTTTCGTTTTCTGTGTCAGGAGCGGAGAGCGCTGCGGGAGCGGCAGCGTGCAATTGAGGAGGCCGAGGCGTCGCGACGCCGGCGGGTCACCGTCACCGTGGACATCCTCGGCCGTCAGGTGCGCCACAGGACTCAGTGCTGGAAGCACTTGTTTGCTGCTGCCGAGCATCAGCAGTGTTTAGGGTTTTGTCTGCTGGCGAACTGGCTCGTGGAGAGAGGACAAGTGCTGGAGGTCTCCCTGTCATGCCATGTGCTGCTTATCTCCGCATCGCCTGGAAGTGCATAGCGACTGCCGACCGGCTGTCAATGCCGGTCCCGTCAGAGGCGCCTGGCTGGCCTAGGGTTTAGGGAGACAGGCATGCCAGGCAGTGCGGCCAGTGGCAACGCCTGGCATGTACGATGTCGCCTAGTTCTTGCGACACCTGGCCCCACCCATCAGGGATGCTGACACCTGCAACCTCTCAGCATGTTTGTTGCCGCGGGCTGCAGGTTCTCGTGACAGACGAGGCGGGCGACGCTGCAGAGGTGGCTGCCGGCGGCTGCCGCGCCGATGCGGACACGGCGTCTGCGGCGACCGCCCAAGAGATCCCGCAGGTTAGCTTGAAGGATGTGGGGCACTGCTACGGCGTGTTGCGCATTGAGACATGCAGCACGCCGCCAGTGTAGCTGTCACATGTCTGCGCTGCTGATGCATCTTCCTGGGCGACTGACAAGTCCGATCGCTGTCGTTCCCAGGGCGGAGGCGCCTCGGCGGTGGCAGCGGCGGCGAGCGGCACGCAGGGCCGGCGGGAGGACATGCGCATAACGCGCAACCCCAACATCGCGGTGCGCCCCATGTTCGTGCGGCCGCCGCCCAAGCCGGCCGCAGACAGCAGCGGCGGTGCTGCGTCGTCCCGCAGCGGTAGCAAGTCCGCAGAAGGGGTGGCGCCGGCGGCGGCTGCTGCACCGAGAGACGCCAAAGGCCAGCAGCAGCGGCGGCTGCCTGTTGGAGGCCGAGGGGGGCGCGGCGCGGCAGCGGGCAGCAGTGCGGCAGGGCAGCCGCCGAAGAGGGAGCCTCGGGCGGCCAGCAGGACGAAGCCCCTGCCGCGGCTGCAGCACGATGACCCATTCGAGAGCGCAGCCATCGTGGCGCCAGCGGACTGAGGCCGTCTACAGGCACTTGCAATGTCGCACAGATGCGGATGTCGCCCAGATGCGGAAGCTGCATTTGTCCCGTCATAATGTCGTCAGCAGTTGGCGCACGGTGGTCAGCCTGGTTCAGTTGAAAATTGCCGGAGGGACTCTAACCTATAACAATCACGTACGTGACTTGAACATGGCTCCCCGTTACGTCGGTCTTCCAAAATGTACAGTGGTGATCTACAGCGCAAGACATGGCTGGCTTCCAAAAAGGAGACTCATCCTGGCAATGCGAATTGGCAGTGCCAAACATCACGGATGATCGATGCAAAATGTGTGCAAAACCCAGCTGCCAAGGCACCACGGCATGTGATGCAACCCAAACATGCCTGGCCAATCTGCAGTGGCGCCTAGGGCCGAAGCTGTCGACTGTCTTTGATTGTGTGTGTCCACCAGAAGACGGACGACTTTCTGCAGTGCGAACCTTCCGATCTACCTTACCGCATCGTCTTTATTGATGCGGTGGAATAATGTGCAAAGCGCCGGTTGGCAGTCTCCAGTCAGTCTGCGATCCGGTGGCTCCATCATCGCTGGCACACTAGCCCAGCGCTTGGGGTCCAGCACTGCATCTCAGAGAGCCAGCAGTACGACGTTCACTCCGGCGAAAAATCTGCGCGCTGCCGATCGGCGCCTCAGACGGCGGCGGGGCCGGTGGCGGGCGCGGCGCCGACCTGCTTGCCGCCGATGCTGCCGTGGCGGCGGTGCACGTGGTCCTCGCGCAGCAGGCCCAGCAGGATGATGGAGAAAGCGTTGCAGATGGCGCCCATGATGGAACCTGCGTCAAATTGGGCATGGAGATGTCAACAACGGCGCCGCAGCGGCACTTGAACACATCGTGCTGGTTCTCTGCCAACCATGAGATGAGATGAATGTGCAAGCACGGGCAGCAGCAGTGCCACATCTTTGCAGGGTGTGACGGCGCAAAGCCGGATGTCTGTGTGCGAATGGCGTCAGGAGTCATATTTGCTGTCAGTGTTTAGGGCGAATTGTGCACGCACCAGCAAGGGTGACCTTGATGCGGGTGCTGCCATATGTCAGCCCAGCAACAGTGGAGCGCTTGAAGTACAGCAGGGAATCGATCTGCGCGGCAGCGAGGGTTTAGGGTTTATGGAAACCTTAAGATGGAACACAAGGTCCAAACTATGTGCAACATGGCATGCAGGCCCGGGGGACCAGGGGTGCTCAAAATGTGCAAGGGAGCAAGAGTCACAAGGGTGGCACAGCGGGCCATGGATCAGGCCCAGATTCAGTAGCTGCGGCGACGCAGATGTCACCTGCAGCGTTGTGAGGACGAAGACGTAGACCAAAAGGGCCATGGCGGCATGCTTGAGGCGCAGCAGCTGGCCTGCGTCAAGTGGTCGCTGAAGCTCGGCCACAAGTATTGCAGTTGACAGGTCGTCCCCTCAAGATACGACTCCAGCGACGCGACAGCAGGCGGGTACTGAATATAAACATATCTAATACACCATATACAGGAGGTGTTGGGGAAACGTACGGGGCATGACGAGGAGCACGAAGATCATGGTGAAGATGAAGATCTGCGGGTGGAGCACAGTGCTCGCTTGATGCCAGCTTCACAACGTGCGCAAGGATGCCATTCATGCAGGCATGAAGAGAGCGTTGTGGCGGGCAGCCTTCTGAAATGACACGAAGCGCACTCACCTCGAACATCAGGATCCACCACTGCAGGCCGAACTGGTACTTGCCGTCCCCAGGGTATGGGCGCTGCATCAGCAAAGGATGTCACACATATGTAGCTGTACAGCTCAACGGTCGAACAAATTGTATTGCATCCAGATTCGCTTGCAGTGCATGTGACTGTACATACAACGAGGCAGGCTGAACAACAGGAGGTCGCGCAGAAACGTACGATGCCGCCAGACTGGAAGGAGTCGACGTAGATGGCCTGCTGCTGCGGCAGCACTATGTGGACGTTGTTAGCCTGCTTCTGCAGGGACGCCAGGCCACCCAGGACGATGGTGAACGCCTGCGATCTCGGTGAAATGTCCTGCCTCAGTATTTCACTCGCATGGCGTGATGCTGCGAACAGATAGCGGCGCTCGCTGCTTGAGGTATTCAGAGCCGTTTTCAGCAATGCCATAGAAAAAAAATCATGCTTGGTGACTTACAGTGATGCTGCCGGAGCCTCCGGCAGCATCACTGTAAATAGCGGTCACTTATGTTTACTCGGAGTAAACATAAGGGACCGCTGATGGCACAGCAGCTGGCGACGGCGGCACACATGGAAATGCAGAGAGAACGCAAGGCTGGACGACTCACGATGGCAGTCAGGATCTGCGTGATGACGAGGCCCATGCGAGCTTTGGGATTGACCGAAAACATGCCATCGCCACGGGTGCCAGCGCCCTCGCGGCCGCCACCCCCGCCAAACATGCCGCCCCGCTTGGGCTCGGCGACAGGCACGGCCTCGCCGGTGCGCAGGGTGCCTGGCGGGTCGGCGGTGGTGGCCATCTGCGGACAACAAAGCGAAACTGTATCAGAGGCCCACGTCGAGTCGTGACTCCATATGTAAGGCAACAGCTGGCAGGTTTCCTTGATCAGTCTACGAATCCTCCGACTAGCCTGCACCCAGTGCGTCCAGGAAGCTTCTCAGGTGTGTCGAAAGGGGCAAATGCAGAAGGACGCCGCGCAGGGGCCAGAACGATGCTGGGCTGAGCAGCGAAGGGGATTTTTCGGCGGTGCCATGACACGCAGGTGCAGCCTCACACAGCTGCAGACGGCGCGGTGCAGCAGTGCGCAAAAGCCACTCCAAAACTCATCAGAATTGTAACAAGGTGTCTGTCTCTAGGCGCTGCAACTGCCTTTGTTGCGGGCTTCAAAGGGCCGGCATGCACAGTCAGCACTGCGCCCACGGGAACCAAGGCTGCTGGTCAAGGGGCCCCGCACTCGCGACGATGAGCATTGATTCTGGGTACGCAACACGACCGAGAGCTGCAGCTGATGTGGGCCAGATAATGTTGCCCGTCGTTTTCGATCTGACACCAGCTGAGTCATGCTTCGGAAGAGCCGCCTCGGATTTCAGGTTTGCAAGCCGCAACAAGCAGCCAGTCAGCACCTCGCCATTGAGTAATAATCTCGGATGTTGAGACGTCGCAGATTAGGGATACGCTGCATCGCCGGCAGGACAAGGCGTCGTGTCCCAACCTCGACAACTATCAAGGGGTCGTGCCCAATGGTATTAGGCCCAAGAGGACCAGGTCTCGGGCCAGTGTTGCATCACAGCATCACAGCGTCTCGACAGACCGGCTGACCGTTGCGTCGCGGCCGCAGCGACGGCTGCACCCGACCGGCAGGATGACAGGCAGTAAGGTGCTGCGGCCGCAGCACCTGGGAGCAAACGGTGCTGCAAATCGCCATGGGTGGCAATGTGTGAAGATTTAATTCGTTCTGGTCGCCATTCAGGCTGCGCGACCGCGAATTTTCAAATTTATCGTGCCGGAGGCTCTCACCTTGTCAGAAGGAGTGACTCAGGAGCGGGGAGGCGCGCGCGGGTGGGACCTCTGACGGCTTCTGGCGGCGACGGCGAGCTAAAGAATTTTGCAAACGCTGCTTCGTTTCATAGGCCGGCTTGGCGGCTCAGCGAACGTGTCATGTCTTTGGGGAACGGCGAGACTCTCAACCTAGCGCAGCTGGCGATACAGATCCGTGAGATCCGTCGAGATCGTTCAGACGAGGCCACCCTTTTCCCAGGCCTCCCTTTGACGGCTTATAATCGAGCTACTGTCCAACCGCGATGCAGGCTGAGCAAATGCATTCAGGCAGGCTTGGTCAGGGTATCGCAGAGCCGAGTGAAATTCTTGCAAGTTTAGGAGAAGAAAGAGAGCTGACCTGACCGTGCGCAGCAGGGGTCACAGCCGTTATCTTCAGGGCCAAGCTTTCATAAACGGCAGCGATCAGGCATGATGCTGTGCACCTAACAGCTCCCCGAAGGCTTGCAATCGGGCTGAAAGTTTTGCGAGGTTGAACCAGCATGCAGGTCCGCTGCCGTCATGCGGCTTTTCTGAGGCGGCGCCGCAGCCGCTTCCGCTGCCGCCGTCATGTTGTTAAAAACAGCCACAGCAGGCCGCGCAGATACATGACCACCTCCGCGCCGCCGAGCTTCGAGGCGCCATACACCCGGTCCACAAACACGATCGGCACCTGCGGCAGAGACATTACACCTCAGCTGCCGCGTCTTCTCCGAACAAATAACTCACAGGCGGCGTCTGTTGAGCGGCGGCAGTCCCAAACGGGGTGCCTTGACGAAGGCTGGGGTCCCTCCACGAATGCTGGGCGCAACAATGCAGCCATGCAAACGGTGCGCACGACAGCACAAACACGGCATTACTCCAGGTGCACTGATGCCCGTGGTTCCGCTTCCCTAGAGCGCACCTCGCTAATGGAGTAGCCGAGCCCCCGTGCCCGCACCACGATCTCCATCTGGAATGCGTACCCCTGGAGAACACCACAAGAGCATGCGGGATCATCATGCTGCAGATCAGGTGCAGTGTACATCGTGGGAACCTCGTGGTGGGAATCTCGTGGGAGTGCATCTGCGGCCTCATCACAAGAAGCCAGGCAGGCTGCATTGAAGGGGATGCGCGGTGAGCAACACCTTCACGCATTTGGGCTTTGTGATGCACGAGTGGCTGTCAGCGCAGACCTTGGATGTGCACAGGCCCATCAGCTTGTCGAGGCACTCCTTGCGATACAGGCGATACGAGCCGGTCAGGTCCGACACCTGCCGCAGACATAGAAGACCCATTGGACAGGGAATCTACCGTAGCTCATCGCCCGAGCGCGAGGGCATGCACGAAGTCAGCTACGGCAGCCGGCCACCATTGCAGGTCAGCGCTGATGCGCAGCCGTGGCACATGCACAGCCTGACGAATGACAGCAGCCAGCTACCCTAAGCCCTAAACCCTAGACTGCGATCCCAGTCCGCTGCGCCCGGTGCAAGAGTATGACGGTACAGCATGGCGACGCGAGAGGCGCACCCCCGGCTGCAGCAGCGTGGCGGCCAGGTAGTTTGCGCCGCGGCTGGTCAGCTTGCGCTTGAAGTTCCAGCCGAAGACGCCGCCGCCGCGCGCGTACCGCGTGCCCGTCACTATGTCGCTGCCCGTCTCCGCCTGCCTCCTGTTGTGCGAATCAATCATTACAGGGGGGGTGCCGTCCGCATCTGATCAGCAGCGCTATGATCAGGTCAAGTGCATTGAACAGCACACGCTCAGGTGACACGTCGAGCAGGACGGGCAGGCATGCAGAGTGCGCTAAAACCTACCTGATGAACTCTGGTATGTACTTTGGCTGCGGCACAGCGGAAAGGGGCGGCGTCAGTGCCCTTCGCCGCCAAACCCTAGATACTTGGTGCACGTATTGGAAAGGGCAGAGATCAAATACTAGTTGCACAAGGCTCATGCGCTGACTCACATGGTGCGACAGGTCGGCGTCGATGATGAATACGAAGTCGCCCGTGGCAAATTGCAGCCCGTGCACATAGGCAGTGCCCAGCCCGAGCTTGCCCGCCCGCGGC
>JAABUW010003961.1_pt1 | contig 20533 bp, 5 predicted proteins | sample 5560081 | NCBI WGS metagenome assembly JAABUW01 (sample SAMN10711882, study PRJNA513363) | rock metagenome | isolation source: Antarctica rocks | place: Antarctica: Victoria Land, Knobhead sud
TTGTAAATTTTAATACTTTTTTTATATATACTTTTTATAATTTTAAGAAGACTACTATAGCGAGTAGTTTTTTATTGTAAATATTATAGTTTTGTTCGATTAACAAATTTTTTTTCGAAAAATATATTATTAAGTATTATATGTTTTTATACTTTTAATTAAAGTATATTTTAATAACTAAATTTAATATATTAATTTTAATTTTGTTTAACAATTACAAATTGTATATCTTTAATACTAATTTTTTTAAGCATTTTAACTTAAAATTCAAAAAAATTTTTTTTTTGCGAATTTTTATAATTATAACGTATTTTTTTTTATAAAATTTGTTAATAATATTGCGTTTGCAAAGTAATTTTTAATAAATTTCTTATTATAATTTATAAAACTTAAAAAAAATTATATTTTTTTAATATTTATTAATAATATTTATTTTTTAATTGTTTGTAGCTTTTTAAGATTTATATATATTTTATATCGTTTAACAACAAATTTAAAAAAATTAATTTTTTTTTAATAAAATTTGCATTTCTTTGATTTAAAATATAAGTTTTTTATATTTAAATATTTTAATACTTTGAAAATATAAATAATATATTCTTTTAAAATTTTTAAATAAATTATAATATTATTTAAATATATTATAACAAATCGATTTAAATATTATCGTAATATATTATTAATTATTTTTTGATACGTTGTTAAAACGTTTGTAAGTTCGAACAATATTATTGTATATTTATATAATTTATATTGTATACAAAAAGCTATTTTTTACTCTTTTTTTATTTTTATTTTAATTTAATTGTACGTTTTTTATAAATCTAATTTAATAAAGTATTTTGCTTTAAATAATTAATTTTAAAGTTCGTTAATATTAAATAATAAATATTAATTTTTAATTATAATATTATTTAGCTTTTAATAATTAATATATAGACGAAAAATTTAATTTTTTTTTAATATAAAGAGAATTAATGTAATGTTATAGCGTCCTCGACGCGCTAGCGCCTTAGAGTATGGTAGGACACGTAACCTTAAGTGTCTATAGAAGTCCTAAATAACACGACACTCCTTTCTAATTAAATAGCAAGAAATAGATTCGCACGTTATAACAAATATTAAATAGAAAGAAAGCTTGTCTCTTGTTGTTCTTCAACAATTAGTTTTACTACTATCTATTTTATATAATTGAAATATAATAATACAAGTCTATTATATCTTACGTCTTTTATATTTTAATATATTAACAAAAAGCAAACGCATTTGCATTTTACAATTCTAATTGTTTTATCTTTTAAAGAAAAAAATTTAAAACGTAATAATATTATATTAAATTATAATAACTTAAGTTACAATAATTATTTAATTACTAAATTAAAGTTTGAAGACTTTAATGTCTTTCGAAACAACAATTGTTTACAAAATGTTAACAAAGAAAATTAACGTTAATATAACAACAATAAAAAGAATAACTTAACTACGATTAAAGCTTCAACTTTATATTAATAGATAAAAATTTTAATAATAAAAATTTAAGATTTGCGAAATATTTAGCAAGTCTAAGCTCTAATAATTAAAGTAACAAATTCTTAAATTTCTTAATTTGTTATCGCATTGTTATTAATAATATTTAAGTCTTTAAAATTTAAAAAGCTAAAATTGTACAAAAGTTAAAGCGTAAATAAGCATATTATTTAATTTCAAAAAATCGATATTAATATAATACAATTCTTAACGTATTTTATTACAAATAAGAACAAAATCCTCTATTATATGTTATTTTTAAAAAACAATATTGTTATTTAATAATATTTAAGAACAAACAATAACGCTAAATTAAAAAGCAAGATCTTTAAAGAATTTAAAAAGTTTTTATTGAATTTAATAATTAATTTTGCTAATTGTCGCTTTCTCGTTTACAAAAAATAGAAAATTGTTAGATAAAAGTCAAATTAAAAGATAATTATCTTTAAGAAATATCTAAATAAGTTAAAGACTTATCTAGTATTGCTTTTAAAAAAGTATAAAATCTATATATTTTTAGTTAAATTAAAGTTAAACTTAAAAGTAAAGATTCTAGATATCAATAATATATTAAATATTTGCAATAAGTTTCTAACTATAATTATTATATAAAAACAAATATTAAATTGTATTTGCAAAACAAACGCAAGCAACTTTAAAAATTAATAAATAACAAAAAATTCTAATGTTTTTTTAAACAAATTTTATTAAGATTGTCGCTTAAACAATATTAACAAATTTACTAAAAGTAAGAAGTTATATATTTTTAAAAATTTGTCGACGTCGCGTAAACGAGTCTACAAAATTAATAACGCAAACTATTTAAAAAGTATCGAATACTTTAAATGCTATAAGAAGAAGTATTACAAAATAAATTATTTTAATAAACATAAATAAGACAAGTCTATTGTTATTGTTGTTATTACAACCAAAAAAAAAAAAAATTAAGCTTTGTTAACGTTTTGCAAACAAAGCAAAAAAAACAAATAAAAACAATAAATTCGATTTTAGTAAAAAATTAAATTTAACCTTTTAATAACAAACGTCAAATTATAGATTTAATTAACTTAAAAGCTAAGATAAATCTTATTAATTATATTTATATAGTACAATAAGAATTGCAATTTACATTCGCTATCTTATTAATATTAGATTTTCTTAATAATAATAATTGTTTTTGTTATAATGTCTATAAGTTAATCTATTACTTAATTAACTTATAGAGTTAACATCGAAAATGTATTATCTTGTTTTACTTAATAAAATATATAAGTTTTAATCTTATATTAGATATATTAATGTTATTTAAATAAGATATATTGATTGATTTAAAGACGCAAAGCTAGCGATTTAAGATCTTAGATAAAAAATTGAAGATAATTAATCTTAAACAATTTGTTTTAGATTTTGTTAAATATAGCACAATTTATGCAATTGTTTGCGTTAACGTTACAAAGACGTCAAACGAAAAATTAACGAAATTTAAGATTTCTAAGGAATTAAGAAATCTAAAAGATGTCTATAATAATAAATTAATTAAAATTTTATCAAAATTAAGAAAAAAAGATTATGTTATTAAGTTTTAGAACAATAAAAAGTTATTATTTATGTTTCTTTATAATTTTTTATAAAACGAGTTAACAATACTTTGACAATATTTTGATAATGCGTTAGCTAAAGATTAAATTAAGCATTTAGTTTTGTTTGTAAACGTCTCTATTCTATTTGTATTAAAATCGAACGATAAATTATGTTTATACGTTAACTATAGAGATTTAAATGCAATTACTATTAAAAATCGTTATTTATTGTCTCTAATTACGAAAACGCTAGATTGTTTATGCGAAGCAAAGTACTTTATTGTTTTAAATTTAAAGAACGTCTACTATTGTATTTGTATTAAATATAATAATAAGTAAAAGACGATATTTCGTATGCGCTATAGGCATTTTAAGTATTAAGTTATATTATTTAAATTAGCAAACGCATTTGCAATCTTTTAAATCTATATTAATAAAATGTTGCGAAAATTGATCGATATAACTTGCGTAATTTATATAAATAATATACTTATATATAGCAATAATTCGACAAAATATTAACGCTATGTTAAATAAATGTTGAAACGTCTTTGCGAATATTTGTTATACGTTAATTTAAAGAAGTATAAATTTAATATTACTAAAATTGAATTTCTAAACTTTATCGTATTCTTAAAAGATATACAAATAAATTTAAAAAAAATTAAAACAATTAAAAAGTAATTTAAATTAAAAACTTATTGCAAGCTCTAAATGTTTCTAGACTTTATAAACTTTTATAGATACTTTATACATTATTATTTAAAAAAAATTATTCTTTTTACTAGTTTGTTAAAAGAAAGTAAAAATAACAAAAAATTTAATTTTTTGGTTTAACTAAATAAAGCAAAGCAAGCGTTTCGTTAATTTTGCGATATCTTTATATTGACTTCATTACTTTATTACTACAATTTAAGCAAGAAAATTAGAGTAAAGATTAATGCGTCTAATTTTGCAATTGCGAACATCTTAAGTTAACAAAATAACAACAAAAATTAATGTTCAATAACGTTTTAATTGCGAAAAATAATTTTAACGAAACAAAATTATAAGATGTATAATCAAAAATTGCTAGTTATTATAATCGCTTTTAAGCAATAAAGATACTATTTAAAGAACAATATTTATTCTATTAAGATATAATTGAATTACAACAATCTTAAGAAATTTATAAGTTAAAAGAAGCTAAACTTAAGACAAGTTTATTAAATACTTAAGTTAGCTATTTATAACTTTGAAATCTTTTATTGTTTAAATAAGAAAAACTTGACAAATAAATTGTTAAAACGTCTTAATTATAAAAGAGTTTTGTTGTTAAATACAAGATTATTATTAACGTTGCAAAACAAATTAACACTATTGTTTAACAAAAATTCGCTAGCGCAAACCAAACGAAAGACGTCAAATAGTTTAACTTTTATATCTTAAAATAAGCTAGCGTTATTGTTTAATAAAAAGTTGTTAACGCAAAGCAAACAAAAGATATTAAATAATATAACTTTTGTATTATAATTAATAAAAATACTTACTAATAACGCAAAGATTTCGCAATTATAAAGTAGAAAAAAAGTTTAAAAAAAATTAGTATCTTTATTTTAATTAATTAAAGTACAAATTGTTATCTTAAGAAAAATAATTAAAGATATATCAAAGAAATTGTATAAAAAACTTTAAAAATTAATAAAATTCTTAATAAAGAATCTTTAGATTAAAAACACTTAAGTTAAAAAGATTTAAATTAAAATTAAAAAGTTGTTTTGTTGTAAACAAACAATATAAGCTTTAAATTAAAAGAGTTTTGTTAAATATAACAAATTGCTTTATATTTTAAGAAATATAATTATTAAGAAAAAATTAATTCGCAAAAATTATAACAATTCTTTGATAAAGTATTTTGAAATTAAGAAAACTCTAAATTTACTTTAGCGAAAGTATTTTTAACTTGTTTGCGCTAAGCAAATAAAAACGTATATTAAATTATATAATATCTATTAACGCATTAAAGTTTCTTGTTATAAATTGTATAATAAACTTCGATTCTTATTTGTTGCAACAAAGTTATAAAAAGAAATTATTATAAACTTTGTAACAAATTTGTTGTCGAACAAACGTTATAAAGTTGTATATAACTCGATTTTCGTAATAGTTAATTGTTGTACAAAAATAATCAAATATATATTTGTAATTATTAAAATCGATGTCGTAAAACTAACAAAAGTGTTTTTCGATAAAATTGTTTTACGTTTCGAAACGCTAGTTAATATAGTAAGTAATAAAGAATTTATCTTTACTAGTGTTTTCTAATTCGTTATATGTTTTTATATACAAATTAAAAAACAATTAAATATTGTTTTTTATTCTTAAATAAATAATTTAATCGAACAACAAAATTAAATTTTCGAATACTATCTTTGCATTTACGTTGACGCTAAATAGATAAAATAAGCAAATTTATTATTAATAACAAAATTTATTTATAACAATAATTATTACGTCTTAATTGAAACTTTGTTGTTTTATTTAATATACAATTATTATCTAAAGATTTACTATAAAATTAAGAACAACTTTATTAAAAAAAAGATATTATTAATATAAAAACGCGTAAAATAGCTTTATAATTTAAGAAAAATTCTAACAAGATATCTTGAAAACACTATTGCGCAATAAACGAAATACTATAATAAAAAATATAAATTAAAGAGCTTTGTTATAGAAGAATTAATTATACTTTTAACTAAAAATTTAAAGCAAAAAAGATTTAGCAAGAAGATATTGCACAAATATATTAAATTGTTTAGAATTAAAAACAAGATTAAAACGCAAATTTATTGTTTTACTCTACTTAATATTTATCGAATTTATAATACTTTTTATGTTTTATTTTTAAAATTATGTTTGCATCGCGTTAGCAATAAATAAACAAAACAAATATTAAAAATTTTGAAACTTGTTAACAACAAAGTTCAATAAAAAATTAAAAAAATTCTAGACAAAATTAAGTTAAAAAAACAAATATAATATAAAATTAAATAAATAAACTAGAGTAAAAAGTACAATTAATAATTAAAAGAAAAATTTCTAAATAATATTAATAAATTGCGAATTTTTTTTAAAAAACAAATGTATAATAAGCGAAAACAAAAAAGATAACGCAATGCGTATTGCAACAATAACAATTATATTAACAATAACTTGTTTGATAAAATATTGCGCAATTGTTATTGCATTGTTGTCGTATAATTAAATTACATAAAAAGACTTCTTTATTTTGTTATATAAAATGTTAAAAATAATAAGATTATCTCTCTTAATATAAATACTTAAAATATAGTTTAAAAATAAAGCTATCTTATTATTGTTAATTAGTTGACAACGTATTGTAATAACTTAACAAGTTTTTAATATTTTACTAAATTTGTTTTGAAACAATTAAAGAAAATTTTCGAATTTATTTAAAAATAAATTGTCAAATTTCTTAAAAATAATTATAAACAAATCTTCGAAATTGTTCAAAATATTTATATTATTCTAAGAAAAACAAATTGCAAAAAATTTATTTTGTATAATTTTCTTTATTTTTGTTACAAATTTGTTTTTGTTATTTATACGCATTTTTGCATTCTTTATTTTTTAAAAAATGTAAATAAACAAAATATAAAAGAAATTAAAATAAAATTTATTATATTTTTATTTAACAATTTTGTTAACAACTTAAAATTAATAAGAGATTTTATCGCAAAGTTGTAAAACTTTGTAAAAAAATTCTTTAAATTTGTTTTATTTAGATCGACAATAAATTTAAAGACAATTTATTTTAATTTTGTTTTTTTTGTTTTTATTAACAATTTGTTTTTGTTTTTGTTTTTATTTTGCTTTAAATTCTAAAAACATATTAATAAAATATTAAAAAGCAAATAAAAATACTTATCTTTAATACTTTTTCAAAAAGTAGATCAATTAGTTGTTGCGCTTTAGCAAGAATTTTATTTTAAACTATTTTTGTCTTTGCGAACTTTTGTTTAAGTTTAGCTTAACGCTCTTAAACAAAAGTTAAATCTTGTTCGAATTAACAAATACAAAATTAAGTTCGATTTGTTGTTAATAAAATAAATTTTTTATTGTATTGCTAACTCTTTATTGTATAAACTATATTTTTTTGCATATACTTTATATATCTAATAATTGTGTCTCTTATTTCGAATCTTTTGCGATAATTAATAACGAAATTCTTTATATTATCTTAAAAGCGTTTAACAAACTAATAAATATTAACAATTGTTATATTATAAACGCAAACAAAATTTATTACAATATAACAATTTAATTTGCGATAAAAGACTTTGTATCAAATATAAATACTTTTTTTTTTTACAAATATATATATACTTGTTTACGCAAGTTATATACAAAAAATTATTATAAACTATAATATATTAATATTGTATATAACAAAATGTTAAAATTGTTTATTTTTTTATTTTTTCGATTTCTTAAAAGATGTAATTAAAAAGACAAAAAAAAAAAAAACGAAAAATATATTAATTAAGATTTGCACTATATATATAAGCTTTATATATTGTTGTCTTTGTAACAATTTATTTATAGCGATAAAGCAATTGCAATTAAGTAAAAAAAAAAAAAAAAAAAAAAAAAAAAAAAAAAATAAAAGAAACAACAATATTTATGTTTATAATTTATCTAACGCTTGCGCAACATTAATTTTACTTTAAATTTTATTTAAAATTTTAATAACAATAAACAACAAAACAATAACGCATTATAAATTGTTATTGTTGTTATTACGTTGTTCTACAAGTTATATTAAATTAATATATAAATTTACTTCTATTAGATAGAAGACTCTTTTTCTTCTAATTCTTAAAGAGATTTAAGAAGATTTTTAACAAGCTTTTGCAACGTTGACGCTTAATAGACGTTTTTACCTTAATAAAATTAATACAATTTTTTACATTATTAAGAATTAGTATTTTAAAAAAGAAAATAATTGTAATATTATAGCGTTCTTAATGCGTTAGCATTTTAGAGTATAACAAAGCATATAATTTTAAATGTTTATAAAAATTTTAAATAACACAATATCTCTTTCTAATTAAATAGCGAAAAATAGATTTGTACGTTATAACGAATATTAAATAGAGAGAAAGCTTGTCTCTTATTGTTCTTTAACAATTAGTTTTACTACTATCTATCTTATATAATTGAGACATAGTAATACAAGTCTATTATATCTTACGTCTTTTATATCTTAGTGCGCTAGCAAGAAGCAAACGCACTCGTATCTTACAATTAAGTATTCTATTTATAATTAGAATTTTTTAATAATATTTTTTTTGTTTTTTGCTAAGTATTTTCGAAGTACTTCGAACTTTTTTTTAAATAAAATATATATAAGCTTAAATGTAAACTACTTGTTTAATTTAAATTTAATTTTGTAATTTTACAATTAATATTTAGAGAGAGTCTCTATTGTTTTTTTTTCTTAAAATAGATACTTTTAATTATTATATATTCGTAATACGTACTTTAGCGATTTCTTCGCTATATTAAATAGTCTAAGATTTTTTAAAAAATTGTAATTTTTTTTACTTATTTTAACTTTATAATTTAATTAATTTTTGTTAATGTTTATTAAATTAAACTTTATTAGATTCTTTTTTTGCAAAAATGTAAATTCGTTGTTTGCGATCAATTTTCGATTTGTTTTTTTTATCTATTATTAAATGTTATTAATGCGTAAATCAAATATAAATTACGTAATTATATTGTACAAATTTAAATACTTGTATATTTTAATTAATTTCTAGATTGTGTTGCTTTAATTAAGACATTTTTAAAACAATATTATAAATAATAATTTTTACTATATTAAAAATTAGTTTCTCGTAATATTGCTAAATAGCTATCAATAATAATTTTTTTTTATTTTTTTATTTTTTTATTCTCTTTAAGTAATAAGTTTTTATTTACAATTATTAAATTGTATATATTAAACTTTTTTTAAGTAAAGTATTTTTCTCTTTTAACAAAAGCTTTAATTATAAAATTATTTATTGTATCAAAATCGATTATTGCAATAAATTGTTGTTTATTAACTCTAATTAATATAATAAAACATTGTAAGTATATTGTTAAATTTAGTTATTATTGTTAAATTAATATATTGCATTTCTTTAATATGCTTTTTACTAAAAAATTTAAACTTTTTCTTATTTTAATATTGTAATTTTTGCTTTAAATGCTTGTTTGCGCTAAGCTTTCTTTCTATGCTAAATTAATAACTTTAATTTTCTAAGATATCAATTAATTTCTTCTTTGTTTTCTAGATAAATCTAGCATAAATTGTTATTGCATTTTGTTTAATTAAGTATTGTATATCTTTTTACTTTCTTTATTTTCTTTTAAAATAAACTTATATTGCTTAATTATTGTTTAATTTTATTAAAAATATTTCTTTTAATAGTAATATTACTTCTTAGCGCTTTCTCGCATTTATTTACGATTTAATTTATTTATTGTTTCTTCGATAAACTAATTAAAGTCTTAAGATATTTTGTAATATTGTTTAAATATTTATAAAAGTTTTTTTAATTATATTTGTTGTTTAAGTTTATTATTAAATAAAAGTATAATGTTTTTAATTGTTTTGTTCTTATAGTTTTATTAAGTGTTTAATTAATTTCTTGCGTAAATACAAATATCTTGCTTAATAATATTTTATCTAGAACTTTCTATAATTAATTTAAGTTTTTTATTAAATAATAATTGTTGTTTAATTTAATTTTAAGAATATTTATCTTTGTATTAATTTGTTTCTTAATATTGTTTTAACTATTAAATATCTTTTTTAATATAGTATTAATTTGCTAACGATTTATTAAATTTTATAATTAATAATCTCTTGCAAAGTAACTTAATTTGTTACATAAATAATACGTTTTTTAAGATTTATTATTTTGCTTTTTTCTAAAGTTTTTCTTTTTATATTGTTAAGTAAAATTCAATTTTATAGATACAAGTTTATAATAATTGAAATTATTATATTTTTAATTAGAACGAAATTCTTTTTACTAATATTTAATTGTTAATTTAAAGAAGATTTTTGCTTTTTTTTAAAATTAATTGTATCTTTTTTTATAACTCTTATATAATTTGTTGTTAAAATCGATAATTACTTTAATAAAATTAAATATGTTGTTAAAAAATTTCTTATTACGCATAATTTCGTTCTTTAGATTATTTTTAAAATTTTGTTAAAACATTGTTATAAGTGCGACATTGTTTTATTTAATTAAATTGATATATTTTTAAAATTTAGCAACGTAATTTGTTGCAAAGATTTGTTAAGTTAAATATTAAATTATTTTTTTCGCAATTTGTTTTTTGTTAAATGTTTTAAAGATTTTTCGAAGTTCTTTTTTAAAATTATTGAAGTTTGTAAATATTGTACAAAAGTTTTCGCTATTGTTTTTTAAATATTTTTTTAAATTTAATTTAAGTTAATGTTAAACTCTTTCTTTAAAAAATGTTAATACAAAAATTATCTTTTGATTTATTAAAATAAAATAAAAGATAAAATAAATATTTATTTGCATAAATTAGTTCTTCAAATTAATACAATCTTTATAATAAATATTAGATTTATTAATTTTAATTCTCTCGTCTTTTATAATTAATAATTGACGTAATATTAATAAGCTAATGTTTAAGATAGAAATGCGTTAATTTAATATAAACATTTTTAAAGTATTCAAAGTGTTACGTTAGTACTTTTTTCAAAGATATTAAAATAACTTGTGTTATTAAAGAGATTTGTAGACATTTTCAAGCAATATAAACAATTACTTAATAATAAAAATTGCAACTATAAATAATTTTTATGTTTAATAAATTTTAAAAGAGATTCAATAAATCAAAGTAACAATAAGTAAAAATCTATAATAAGTTAAATACGATTTATAAAAGAGTCGCGTTCGAAAGCTATATATCTTTTTATTATTAAAAGTTTAAGATGTTTAAAATAAATAAGATTTTAATTATTTTAATTATCTTGATTAAAATTTAAGATGTTTAAGAATTAAGCTATCTTAATTATTTTGATTCTATTAATAGATCTTCTCTTTTTAATTATTTTGTGAAGAACAATATGCGACGACTTGGTATATATTAGTATACGACTTGTAACAAAACTTTTGTTCGACAAGTTTTCTTTAATTTCGCGTTTAAGATTCTTATTAAATTATACTCTTAAAAATAATCTTTTATTTCAATTTTTAAAAGCTCTTGTTTAGTAGACGCTATTGTATTTTTAAACTTTTTAGCATTTATTTTGTTATAGTTGTCGATTATATAGTTAACAACGCGTTTCGATTCTATAGTGCGATATTTAAATTGATCGCACACAATTCGATTTAATTTCTTTAAATTTCTTTATAAATTTTGACGTTTCTTTGCTATTCGTAACATTGTTTCAATAATTAATTGATCTATATTTCTAAATAATATATTTGCGATTTTTAAGAATTATAATTTGCGAAATTAAATTTAATTATTTTGAATTTATAGTCTTTTGTTTTAATCAATTTCTTGTATTGCGTTTTTCAATTTTTGTTATACTAAGTTACTTATTAGTATTTAAGCGTTTTCGTTAATTGTTTGTCACAAATTTCGCATTTAATTTTGAATTATTTCTAAAATATTTAGAACTATGTTTCGAAGATTTTTTAAACATTTTTTTCTTTTATTGTTAATAGTTTTATTACATTAAAATAGAATGTTAATTACTTAAATATAAATGCGATTTTTAATAATTAAATTGTTTTTTATAGATTAAATAATTATTTTTCGCAATTTAATTTAAGTTTAAGCTTAAGAAGTTTAACGTTGCAACGTTTGTAATTGTTGCGATAATATTTATTAATTCTGCGTTTAAGATAATTTAATCGAAAAAATTGATCTTTAATTACGAAAAAAATATATTAATATTATTAAATTTTGATTCGTATTTTGTTTAGCAAATGCAAGTTGTTACTCTTTACGAGATTTTTTTGTTAACATTATTGATAACTCTTGTTTTTAATTTCAATTTTTTGATAAAAATTAAGAAGTTTCTTTCGCAAGAAATTGTTTACGTTTAATATTTCGTAATTGTTGTTCTAAATTTGTTATAACACAAACTTAATTAAAAAAAATTTATACAAAAATAATAAATCGAAAAAAAGAATTTTGCAAACAAAGAATTAAATTATTAAGTTGTTATGTTTTAATAAATAAAGCAATAATTTGTTTTAAATGTCTAACAAATATAAAGCTTTAAATGTAGAGAATTTTTACTTATAGATTTGATTGTTGTTTGCAACATTTACATTATTAATTACGCAAAAAAACTAGGTTAATATTTATTCGTATATAAATTTGCAAACAAATATAAAGCTAATATAATTAACGTATAATTCTGCTATCTTTATCGTTAAGAAATATTGCGTGAAAAATAATTAAAACTTGTTTTTTATAATTTAAAAAAATTCTTAAAATTCTAGAACTTTGAATTAAGACTTGCTATTAATACTTTTAAATCGCTTTTAATTGTTAATTTTAATCAATTAAAGTAGACAAATAGACGCTAGTGCTATTCGTCTATTTTTAATTGATCGAAATTGTTAGTATTTCGACTTTTCGATTTTTTTGTCTTTTTTTTTGTCTTTTTTTTTGTTTTTTTTAAATGTTTAAAATTATAATGTCTTATAAATTACTTTACGTAATTAAATTACTTTTTAATATTTATAAATTAATAAACTTTATGTTGAAGCTTTTGCAAATAAAACGAATATAAAGATCGCAACTTTTTTTTTCTTAAAAAAAAATCTTATACTTTTGTGTAATTCAAATAATTGTAATAAAATAACAATAATATAATAATTGCAAACAATTTTCTATTACTTTGATTAAATTAATCTTTTGTCTTTCGCATAAAATTATTTTTTATTTTCTTATTTTTGTCTTTTAACTTCGCGAAAACTTAAAAATTTTAATTTCTTTTTACGTATCTCTTTAATTAATTTTTTAAATAAGTATTTTTAAGTTTTGTATTATTAGTTTTTTTTAAAATGTAAAAGTTTTTAATTTTGTCTTTTTCTTTTATTCTAAAAAGATCTAATTATTAAAAGAATAGTTTTACGTTATATTTTTTATTAAACTTAATATTATATAATAAAATCAAATCTTTAATTTAAAATAAATACGTTAACAATTAATAATTATTATCGAAGAAATTTTTGTTCGCTTCTTTAAAACGACGAAAACGCAAAGTTACTTTTTAAATATTTTTATCTTTTTTTTTTAAATATTTTGTTTGCAACGTTAATAGATTTATTGTTAAACAAACTTTTTTCTAATTTATAATATACTAAATTAAATATTTTATTTTAATTAACAATATAATTTCGTATTTGAACTTAAGATAAAACAATGTCTTTTTAATAAATTTTTAAATTGTTGTTTTATTAATTTATAATATTGCATACAAATATTATAATTAATTTGTAAAAATTTCTTTAATTAGCTTGAACAAAGCATTAACAATAAATTTATGTTTTTTTTTATTATTTTATTTGTTTGTAAGTAATAAGTCAACGTTGTTACTTTTTTAATACTATATTTTTTTAAAAGTTTAATTGTTATATTAACTTTATTTTTAAGTTTGTTGTTTATAATTATTTTCTTAACATATTTATATCGACAAAAAATGTTTTTTTATAAAATTTTTACAATAATAAATGCTTTAAAATCTAGAATTGTCTTAATTTTTATTTATTTTATTAAATTGTTTCGAAAAATTACTAAATTTACTTTAGCAAACGTTTCTACAATTAATATATAAATACAATCTACAATAATCTTTTCTTATATATTAAAAATGTAAATCGAATATATAATTTTCTCTTATTTATTAAAAGTTTTTCGCTAATATTTATTGCAATTTGCGACATATTTTTTGCAAAAATTAAATAAATTTTGTTATTAATATTAATTTGCAACGCGTCAATAAATATTCTTTTTTTTTATAATTATTTTCGTTATATAAACTTTTTACAATTCGATTTTTGTTTTTTGTTCGATTTATTATTTTACGCAAAGATATATTTTTATTTATTTTTTAAAACAAACGCTCTTCTTTTATCAAAAAATAAAAAGTATAATTTTTGAATTTGCGAAAATTCTTTTAATTTATGTTTGATTTTCGCAACAAAATTAAATATTAAACGATTTATTTAAATTTATCGAAATACTTGTTTTTAAAAATATTTCCTTTCTTTTTTAATATTATTATTCGTGCGAGACAAATGCGAACACAATTCAATTAATTATTAATAAAATTATTAATTTTTTTTTTATTAATTTTGTTAACATTGTCGAACGACTCTTTTAATCTTTTTGAAAATTCGTTAATTGTTATATACTTTTAATTAAATATATATTGTATATTAAAATTAAAAAGACAAATTTAAATTAATTAACAAATTATTAAAGCGTCGAATAAATTTATCGCAAAGCAATTAAGTTAAGTTATTAAAATATTTGTATTAATCTTAATTATAAATCGAATTTTATACAATTAAAATCGCACTTTCTTTAAAATCTTTATAAGTTCTTAACATTTTTGATTTTTAATGTTGTATTAAAATTTTTGTTCGCTTTAAAGCTTACTCTTATATTGTAAAGAATGTTTTCTCTTTGTTATTATATCAATTTGCATTAATACGACTTTTTAACTCTTTAAACTAGAATCTACAATTAAAATAATTTTTTTAATCAAAATAAAGTAGTTTAAAGTGTGCATTGTTAACGTATTTATTAAAGCAATCTTTAGTTTATTTATAACATTTTGTTGTTTAGAATCTTAAACAAAAATATATTTTATTTTAAACAAACAATAAATCGACTTTGCGACAATTACAAACTTTAGTATTTAAATTTAATAATAGACGTATACTTCTATAAAAACTTTAACTTTAAAAACGTTTTTGCATAATAATTATTTAACAATCTTGATAATTTTAATGCTATTAAAGAATTGTTTATTAAAATTATATACAAAATCGACAATTTTAATTTTTGACTTATAGAATTAAGATTTTTGATTAAATATAATGCACTTAAATAATTTTATATTTATTAATATTGTATTTAAATATTAAATGTATTTTAAAATAAACAATTTAATCTTTAGAGTTTTTAACTTAAATTCTTTTACATCTATGTCGTTTACAAATAAGTAGCATTTGTTAAGAATTTTTTTAAGAATACGTATTATAATTTTTACAAATTAAGCAATCGAATTAGTAGTACTTTGCGATAGATAAATTATTTTAAGTAGTTTAAAAGAAGTTATAAAGACAATAAGATTACAACTCTTTAATGCGAAATTTATCTAATTGTATTCTAAAAAAAAAAAAATTAATAACGTAATTATTATTTCGACAAACTCTTTTGTAAACTCTTTGACATTAAAAGACATATTAATATTTTAAATAATTATTTCGTTTATTTTTATAGTTGTATTAATTATACGATATTTGTTTTTCTTCTTTTTACTTATTAAAAACTAGAAATTTCCATAAAAATTATAACAATATTTTAGCAAATTTGTTTAAACACATTTTTTTAACATTTTAATTAAAATAAAATTTAATGCTTAAAAAACTAAAAATCTTAAGACTTGTTATGTCTTGTGCTCTATAGTGCGAATTTCTTAATTAAATACAATTTTTGATTTAATTTTGTCTATCTTAGCAAAGTTTTATATCAAAACGATTTTACAATTAAAGAGCATAATAATTAAGAATTCTTGTTTTTGCGAAAAGAGTTCGAATTTTATAATTAATTTCTAAATGTGTTTCTTAATAAGATAAGAGTTACATTTGATGCTTAAGAACTTAGACATTAGAAAGAAATTATATTTTTTGTTAATTTTTTTTTAAAAATCTTTCGTAATTAATAACTTTAACATTTTTTTCTAATTTAAATACTTGTTTAAAATAAAATTATTTAAATTGTTTATATTTATTAAATTTGTTTTTTAAATTTTTCGCTTATATATTGTATTTATTTGAACGAATAAACGCGACGCAATAAAAAATTAACAAAGAATATCGAACTTTTTAAATAATTAAATAGTAAAAGTTTTTTTTATAATGCATAATTGAAAAGTTCGAATTATTAATAATTTTAAAGATGTTTAAAACATAGTATTAATTTAAATATTTATTCGATTTTAATTAATTATATTAACAAGCGAACAAATATTAATGCTATTCGTTTGCTCTAATTAATTAAAATTTTGTCGATTTTTTTCTTTGATTTCATTTTGCGACGTTATTACTCTAATAATTTTGATTTTTATTTTTAAAAATTTTTTGCAATTAAATTTGCGAAGTCGAGCAATTATATTAACTAAACAATTATTTAAAGATTTAAAGATTTCTTTAAGAATATAACGTTTTTATTTTTGTTATTAAAGTAATTAACAAACATTCTTAAAATGCTAATTCGTTTTGCTTTGTTTCTAAAATTAATTGTTAATTTCAAAAAGTTGTCGTTTATATTTACAAAGCTTATTCGAGCATTTCGCTAAAAAGATCGATTTAATAAAATTTCGTAATTAAGTCGAAAAACAACAAAAATAAAAATATAAATTATTACTTTTCTAATTGATATCTCTATATCTTTTATTATTTCTTCGAAACAAATACGTGCTTTTATAATTTCTATTAATAAGATAAAAACATTTTGTCGAATAATTAGATCAATTTTGTTTGCAAAATCCTTGCTAATATAGTTAATTTTTACATTATTATTAAACATCGCTTTGACTTTTACATTTTTTAACTATATTTACGTTATTAAACAAACGACGAAATACAAAGTTCTAAGAGATTCTACTTTCGCAACAATGTTTTCAAAATAAACAATTTTAATAAATTTAACGTTGATTGATTTTGTAATAACAATTGTCTCTTTCTCTTTTTTTGTAAGCTTCTAAGATTTTCTCTTTGTTACTATAGAGTATAGCATCAGATTTTTTATTAAAAAGAGAACAAAAAAAAGAGCGACTTAAATCAAAACAAAGATCTAGAAGATTTATCAATTTTATCTTTATTTTTAAGATAAGAATACTTTAAGTTAGAGTCTTAGAATCGACTTGATTCTTTATAGTTTGCAACATTCTCTTCGAACGTTTTGTTCGCTATATGTTAAAAGATGTAACGAACAACGTAGTAAATTATTAGTACTATAGAAGATAATTACATACAAAGAGTAGAGATTGCAAAATATATCGTAGTCTCTAAGCTAGTCTCAATTGAGTCTAATTTATCTAAGTTAAATTAATTTAAATTTGAGTTAACTTGCTAAGCGAATTAATTAAAAGTAAATAAACAACTTTTTAAGTTGCTTATTTACTAATATCTCGTTCTATAAATTTTAGATATATCGTCGTTGTATTGCGCAACACTTTTATTCGATAATAATATGTCTATTAGCTTTTATTAATTTTTTGATTTATTAATTTAAGCTATTTAATAAAAATCTTAAACTTATATTTAAACAATAACTTTATTAGCTTATTTGTTATTATGTTTGCGCTTCGAACGAAACTAATGCGAATGCGATTACTTTTGCAAAGATCTTTAACATAATAAAATGTTACATTAATGTGCTTTGATTTATTATTAATATAAGCGTCTTTAATAAATGCTAAAGTTGCTTAATTATCGCTTATTAATTACATAAAAAATACGAATTTATATATTTCGTTTTTAACAATATCTATGTAATTCAATAAATTTTTAAAGTATTTCGTATAATTAGTGTCTTTTAAAACTTATATAATTTACAAACTTTTTTTAATATATATAAATAAAGTTATGTATTTAGCTTTAGTAATAGATGTTGTTATTAACTTTTGTTTGCGTAATATTTATGCGATCGATTCTTCGCTTATTATAAATATATATTTAAGAATTAATTTTTAATTTAATTTATTAGATGCGTAGTCTAAATTAAAGTATATTACTAAATGTAAACTTTTATTGTTGCTATACGTTAGTTTTTTATCTATATATAATGCTTTCAATTGCGTATTAATAATTTCTTTAATCAATTTGTTCGTCTTTTGATTTAACAAATCGAAGAGAATTGTATTTATTTATAAGCAATTTAATTAAATTGCTTTTGTTAATAAGCATTTGTAGTCTATTAAGCATTTTGTTGACATAATAATATTAATTTATGCGTAAAGTTTTAACTTTTCAATTGCGAATAATTTTAATATTAAGAATTCTTTTTATTTTCTTTAGATTCTTTATTTTAAATATTTTTTAAAACTCGCATTTAAATTAATTAACGTTACTTATTAATTGTGTAGCGATAACAATATTGTCAAAATAAAGCAAAAACATAATGCGTTGTTTAAAATGCAACAAAAAATAAAAATTAACATTGCATTGTTTGAAGTTTAATCTAACAAATTTTTTAACATAGCGCTTATACTAATTGCGAACAACTTGTTTTAAATTATAAAAATTTCGAAAAATGCGCAAGCATTGCTCTAAAGATATATTTACTTTAAATAAAAATATTATATAGATTTTTTTTTTAAAAAAAGACTTAGTAAAGGCGTTATTAATATTTATTTAATAACATTCTAGATTTTTTAACATAATAATAACAAGAAACATTTATAAAGTATTAAATTTAACAATTGAAACAAAAGTGTTTTCGTAATTAATTTCGAAGATTTGTGTAAAATCTTTTGCAATTAATTTTGTTTTAAATTTCTTTAATATTTTATTTATGTGTATCTTTGCTTTAAACATTTATTTGCTTGTTACAATATTAATGTTTCAAAAAAAAATAACAATTTTTTATGTATTATTAGTAGCAAAAGCAAGTAATTTTTTTTATATAGCGTCTTTTTATAGCTTTTTTTAGACAAAATTGTTTACGATTTCGTTTTATATCTTTAATATAAATATAATAAATTTATTAATATTATTGTTTTTTTATTAATAATTACAAAGTTGCACTTCGAATTTATAATCTTATTAATTATGTTTTAAGCTATAAAAATTATTATAATATAAACGATTTTGCTTCGATGTTCTTTTAAGTTCTTTGCACTATTATTAATTTGTTTTCTCTTTAGAATAACAACGTGCAAAAAAGTCTATATATAACGTTTAAATAAAACGAAATTATTTAAAGTTATTTAAAAAGAATTTAAGACAATTTGAGCAAGATTTAAATTAATGTAAGCAAGATTTAAGTTAATATAAACGAAATTTAAATTAATATAAACAAGATTTAAGTTAAATTTGTTTTTAATTGCATTTTTGCGAAATCTATTTATTAATTATTTTTTTAGCAAAACATTAATAATTTTAATACGCATTTTAAGATCAATGTATTTTTTCTTTTCGTTTTCGATATATTTGATAATATTATATTTAATAATTTTACTTAAATTTGATACTTATATTTTAACAAATACACTTGTTTTGTTAACGTATTTAAGAAACACTTTTATTTGTTCTTTATTTATAAGTTAATTTTTTTTGTCTTTAATAAAAAAAGATTTGAAGTTTACATAGAAAAAGCATTTGTAATTTTATATACACAAATAATTAATAAATAATTTAACATTAATAAATGTCTTTATAAATATAATAAATCTATCGTTAGTAAACAATCTAATTGCTATATAATTTCGTAGATATGCATTTGTTTGTGCAACTTTTAGTTAAAACTTAATAAGAAATTTCGTCTCTTTAATTATAACTTTTATAAAGGTTTCAATAATTTATATATTTTGTTTAGCAATATTATTTTAAAAAGAATTGTACAACAGAATGTAATTAAGTACGATATTAAAAAATAAACATTATTTATTAAATATTAACTTAAGCTTTGTATTGTTATTGCTACGAATTGCGAATACTTTAATTTTACTTTAAAGCTTTATTTGTATTTGTTATTAACAAAAAATATTTACAATTTGTTTTCGTTTAATTATTGTTAATATTTATGTTCTACGAAAGTAATTGTTAATAATTTTGAAAAAATATTTGTGTTTAAATTTTAAAATTAACAATAATTCGCAAATGTTAATTAAAATAAAAGTTAAAATAATTGTTTTATACTTATTAACGTAATAATTTCTTTTATTATAAAGCTTAATTAATATATATATTTCGCAAAGTTTTTTTATGTTTTTAATAATAAGAACGAGCTTTAAGAGTGTAATAATTTTATGCAATTTTCGTAGCTTAATTGCGCATAAATAAGCAAATTAACAATGTTAAAAACTATACAACTTTGCTTTAAAGTTGTTGATAATTGCTTCGTTA
>JAABUW010003963.1_pt1 | contig 20521 bp, 27 predicted proteins | sample 5560081 | NCBI WGS metagenome assembly JAABUW01 (sample SAMN10711882, study PRJNA513363) | rock metagenome | isolation source: Antarctica rocks | place: Antarctica: Victoria Land, Knobhead sud
TGAGCTGGGATGGTGCCCTTGCTGCTTCTGTCAAGTTGAGCCCTAGATCCAGCATACTTCTGCAGAAACTCATCAAGCGCCTCAGCATTGCCACTGGCGGCTTGTTCCTCCAGCAGCTGCATTGCACACTGTGAGTCACACATAGATCTATGCAGATGATGTTGCACACTCTGAGCCCGAATTATGTGCATAGCTGATGCAGAGCGACATTGGAAGCTGTGCTTTGATGCATGTAATGCTATCTTGGAGGCTGCATTGCCCACCATTGGCCTTCCAGATGAGCTAGGCGCCAGGCCCAACTCAGCCAGGAAACAGGTCAGCCGATGATTGACATGTGGTCCATTCGACAAGCAGTGCAGGAAACAACACATGTCATGGCAATTGGCATACATAAATCTCATCAGTACATTGCAGTATTGGAAGCGTTACCTTGAGAGCCTTTAGTTTGTTCTGATTCTGAGCAAACAGCATGCCAACATCAGTGAGGGGGGTGGCAGCACCCCCTTGGCCCCTCAGGGGGACTGCAATGGCTTCTGCTTGCAGCTCCCCATCCCCTTCCTCATCACCTGGATGGCTGGCTTCTGCTGCAGGTGCCCCTGCATGTCACCCTCCCAACTGTCAATACAACCTAAGTGCATGGTATGTGAGCCACCGCTGTCAATCCGATGTCAAAAGAAAGTTGACCACCATGCTTTGACATTGCGTTTGTGATATCATCCCTAACTGGGACTTCCACCGCAATTGTTGTGGTCAAAGGCTTCAGTCAGCTTGATATATTTGGGCTGAATAGGCTGCATGCATGACATTTCTGCCATCAACAACATGTTCACCAAACGATTAGGATACATTGAAGTTCTGCTGTGCCAACCAGCTAGCTGACCTTGCTGATCATCAAGTGGCAAAATTGCAAATCCAACAATTACCAAGATCCTGGGCAAATTGTTCAATTGAGGCTAAGTGATATCAGGACAAAGGCAGACCTTCAGGCCGGTGGCTGCCAGCTGACTGGCGCAATGAGGCTGGAGGGGCAGCAGGGCGCCCCTTGGGGTAGATGAGGGTGGTCTCGGCCGCCATAGATTGGTCCAGACCTGAGTCCAGGGCTGGCTGCCAGCCCCCTCCCAGACCTGACCCCAGCCTGCATATTTAACCACTCAGCTTCCTCTAGAATGATTACAAGACACGACATCGACTTTGCCTGGCTGGTGTGCCATGCACACATCAGCAGACAGAAGCTGACCACAAACACATGAAGTTGCGCTCAGTCCAGTCAGAATTCTTTCAGGCCAATGTCACAGGCAGGGCATGGCTGACAGTGCCAAGTCACAGGCCAGAGGGTGCAATCCAGCAGGCCTCTGTGCAAGGAGAGTGAGATTTAGGTTGAGCAAGCGGGGGTTGACAACTGAATGCATCTGTGATGTGTGTACAGTCCTGTTCAGACATGCAGTGATGGCTCACCTGTCTAGGGCAGAAGACCCAGAGCGGGGGGGCCGCCTGAAGACTGCCGAGTCCCTCAGGGATGCTCCATAGTCCCCAGGATTGGTGGCGCTCCACATGGCCAAGCCAGTTGGCATTGGTGGCTCTGCCCCACTGTAGTGTGATGCATGCGACCTGGGCCTGCAATATAAACAACGTATACAGACGAGATCAGCTACGAGATGCTTTTGCAATACAGTACATGGCGCTTGCACTTGGGTGCATCAACCACAGTACTTGGACATGTGATGGGTGGCGGTCCCGATGCTCCAATCAATGCAAGAGTGCCAACTGGGGCATTCTGGCCTGAAAGCAATGGATCATACCGGAACTGGTCACCTGTAAGTGGAGCTGCACACTTCACTTTGTGCTTGACAACGCAAGGTGCCCAACTGACATGTCTGTGAAGGCTTGAGCCACAGCAGCAAACACCGGCTTGACTACTGATGTACTGGTCTCGAGCATTGCAATATGACCAGCTGCTTGCTGACCATGAACAGGAAATCAGCAAGATTGCAGGTGTGTGTACCTGGAGAGACCCAGATCTGGCAAGGGCTCATACTCCCTTGCAGTCTGGGCATCCTGGAAAGGCAAGCGTGTGTGACGATTAGCCTGGGCATACTGGGCAATGGCACGCTCTGCCTGCTGTTGTGCTGCAGCTTGCCTCACTGCAGCTGCTTCAGCACGGGCTGCTGTGCTCTCCTGCTCTGCATGCTGGGCTCTCCGATTCAATTCCGCTACCTCAGCTTGCTGCAACAGCAGTCAACTGATCAGTGCATCTGTTGGAGAAAAGCCTCACTTTGCCAGGATGTATACACTGCTTGCCAGAGCTCTACATGATGGGGTGCTATGCCAAAAACAAGATACCTGAGCTGACTGCATGCTGGTGCAGTTGTCAAATGTACTTGGAAGTGCATGTTTGCACCAGATCTGACTATCAGACATGAGTACGGCACGCCTAGCCATGTGTCACAGGTCAGCCCTAGGGCGCAACTGGATGCAAACTAGTTGAACATTTCTTGTATGGTAAGCTCTTGAGGCAGACACCTGGCGCTCTACAGCAGCACGCATCTTGGCAGCTTCAGCCACCATCTCTGCTCTGAATTGGTCCAACTGGGCGGCTGCAGCCTGCCTGGCTGCCAGCATTGCCGACCCATTTGCAGCCTCTGCCAAGCCAGCCAGAGCTGCGGGAGACATGACACAGCTTGTCAATATGAAAGTTTGCTGTGAGTCACCTGACAGGCAGACTGCACGTTATGGACCTGTATCTTGGCAAGTGTCTGCAACAGCTTGGTGCTTATCTGCATAAACTGGGGAGGGGGGCGGGGAGGGGTGCATGTGCGCGTCACCATTTGATTCCCGGTAGCAGTATGGGCGATACAGTCATCCTTCATGGCAATATGCACAACAGGCAGCATGTGCTCTGGAGATAACATAGTACATTTGCCTTCACCAGGTTGACCAGATGTAGTAAGGGATTTTGGACATGCATTTGTCAGAAGCTTCTGCTGTACATAAGAAAGTCATGCACCATTTGCGTTCATGAAGTTGTGGTGTGTGCATAGCAGTACCTTCTCCAGCAAATGGCATCTGGCTGCTGCTTGCATTCAGCCCCTGCTGAGCACCTGCACTCAGGGCTGCTGCAAGCTGCCCTCCATTCAAGCTGCCCTGCAGCTGACCAAAACCTGACTGCCCAGCAAAGGAGCCTCCACCACTGTTACCACTGCCGCGCTGCTCAGCATTATGACCCTGCGCATTTGCTGGTATGATATCACGGCTGTCCCTTCTGCTTTGCTGTCGCTCAGTATTATTGGCTGACCTGTGAGCTGGATCTGAGTTGCTGCTGTCGGGCTGGCGTTGCAGATGGTCCGCTGCATTGCTGTTGGAGGAGGCAAGGTTACTGGCGTGCTTGTTCAGCGGCTCCTTGCCCTTCACGTTGGCCCAGGCTTGTTGGACTTGCTGACTGGCCTGCAGCAAGGCAGATGTGTTGAACATTTTGACCTATGTGCAGCAAGGGAAAAGTGGCAGACATGCTGATGAGTAGTTGCTCACTGCTCCAGTGGATGCAATCACACCGCATGATGTGCACATCGCTCACTGGCCTGTTGAAATAGGCATTCAGTTGAATAAAGCTGTGTGTATCCTGGAAGTATCGGATTATCATGCTTGCTAAGGCTTACAGCTGCTCAACTTCTGCTGATGTAACACTCGGGTAACACTGGGTAACACTCTGTTGGCTCAGCAAACATTGCTTGCAGTGTCATTTGGACAATGTTTTTCATAGCAATGCAAGCAACATTTGGGTGCAAGCATGATAGGCAATGAAACAATGACCTATATGCTGATGGAGGGCTATGGTATATCTCTCACCCCAGACTCAAGGGCCCTTTTGGCCTTTTCAGCTTCTTTCTCCTCGGCAAACTGCTGCTTCAGCTTCTGCTGCTCACCTTGAAGGCGGGCCTGCTCCCGTGCATCTTCTTCCTTCTCCTTCCTCTGTTGCTCCTCCTGCAGCATCACAACAGACCTGACGTCTTTTGCACCTACCAGATTTTGGTATTCTAAGTCATTTTTTTCAACTCTTAACAAATGTCGTTTTGTGACTTGGGAAGTACAGTATCATGACAAGCCTGCCAACCTATGCAATTGAACTTTCACGACAACCTCAATGGCCTGTGCAAGGGGAAACATGAGCTTGTGGCAGTGCAATTGCAGGCTGCTTGCCATATGTTGTCTTTTCCTGTGCATTAGCGCTATCAACATGCAGTTTTTTTCATTGTTGCGTCCATCAACTGACCATGTTGCGTCCATCAACTGACCATCCCGGGGGCTAGTTGAGGGGTGGCAATGTGCATTTGATGCATGGTTTGAGACTGACATGCACTGACCATTTGTTTTGTCACAGATTTGAAGCAGAAGGGGGCCCTGCAATGCTACCGCAGACTGTAAGGTCAGGTGTAGTGTCAGAGCAGAAAAGCCTGGTCTTTGATTAGTTTTTGTCTCTTTCATGTTGCAAGTCATGGCCCCTGCCAAACGATATGTACCTTGACGCGCTTCTTGGCCTCAATCTGCTTCTTGAGCTCATCCTGCAGCTCAGATGCCTGTTGCTGCTTTGCAGCAATCTCTTCCGGCTGCATGTTTGCCTTGTCGCTCCTGAAGTACACCTGCAACCATTGCAGCAGCCCTCATTACATACGCATGTAATTGACCATCACAATGGCTAAATTGCTTCTCGAATCCACCTGTGATTATATGTTGCAACAGCTGAATCAAGTCTTGCTTTGACACACAGCAGCCCAATGATGTGTGCAAGCCTTTGCCACAGATATGTTGCATGATCTGAGGAAATGACTTTATGATTTGTGAACTGCAGGGTGACAGGTGCTTGAGACAAATCAGCATTATCAGGTGCCCAAGACACACGCCTCTTGTAATATTTTGCCGAGCATTGTCTGAAATCTGCAGTGCAACATTGAGACAAAGTGTAGCAACATACAGAGGGTAGGATCAGAACAAGCATCAATGTTCATGTGTAAGAGAAGGAGTGAATGGATAACAGATATGACCCACGATCACTTGAGTGATTTGCAACCTCTGACTCACCTCTGCTCTCTGTGGGAGCTTGTTTTGCCCTAACCCAAGCACAGAAGCGGCCCCTGTGCCCTGAGCCGGGGGTGGCGTCTGACCCCTACTCAGGTTTGGCCCTTGGCCCCGCCCATACTCACCAGCTCCTCTTCGACCCATGCCAAACTCTGGTCCCTGCCCATCATTGGGCATGCTTTGTTGGGCAGTCCCAGAAGGCTCTGGGCCCCTTCTGCCTGTGGGTGGCTGCCCATAAGATCCCCCACTGTATTGCTGGTCACTGGGACCACCTCTGTCTGGGTATGGCCCTACTCTATCGCCAGGGGCTGCTGGGCGCTGATGCCCTGGTGGAGGTTGATACAACCTGGGGTCTGACAGCTGCCTCTGGGGGTTGGCGTAGGGGTCCTGCTGATAGCCGCTGGGAGGCTGTTGCTGAGGAACAGACTGCCTGTTGTACTGGTCATTGTTAGCATAGAACTCACTCGATCGCTGCTGTGAGGCTGCATTCTGGCTTGGCGCTTGCTGCTGTGACTGACCATGCATCTGCAGAGGAGCAGTGTTCAAGGTCCTCTAGAGACGTCAGCTAGATGCAATCAGCGCGTATATGGAAGGTTTTCTGTGCAAGCAAACAATGAGCAGCAGCCACAGGTAGCCTTTTTGCTTCCATAATGCAGATCAACAGGTTTTGTGCCGTGTGCTGTGGTCTGCAATATGGTCATGCAGTTGGTACAAATGGAGCTTTGCTCAAGTGACACAGCATAAAACCAAACATATTTTGCTCTGCCTGTCATGCATTACAGCGGTGTTGGCAACTTAGCATGTGGCATCATGACTACCTGCTGAAGGTCGCTAATTGGCTGACCAGTGGGTGACTGGTGAGGGGCGCCACCCCCTCCCCGGCCCCAGGGGTCGTACCTAGCAGCCTCTCTGTGTACCTTGAGGTCCTCCTGGAGCCGGTCTGCCCTTTCCTTCTTCTTGGCCTCCTCCCGAGCCTTCATCTGAGCTTCTAGCTCTGCCCTGCGATGCTGCTGTGACTCACTGTGATGGACTGTCTTGTGATGATTAAGCTGGGATGTAGCCTAGTGCACTTCGCAGTTAGTTGTGATGTATTGCGCCTCTTCATGACGTGTTGAGCCAAGCATGCTGGCAACCAATCAGCTGCGTTTGAATGTCAGGCGTTATATGCAGCATCAGGTAGTAAGAATGTTACGCTCAAGTATTGAAATAGTGATGCTGCTGACAGTACTTCAATGGCAATTGTCGGGCTTTGTGTCAGGCAGAAGAGGCTTCCAACATGCATCTTCTTGCAGCACAAGATATGCTCAAGATTTCCCCTACAACAAACAAAGCCTAGCATGTTCATTATGCACGACATTGGTCAATCAAGCTGGCTAGCATTGCAGAACACAAGGAGCGCACGTTTCGCAGTGTCTTGCACGAACATGACAACAAGCAAGGACAGTACCGATAGGCAGCTTTTTTAGCTTCTGCCGCTGAGGGAGACTGTGGCGAAAATGGCTGGGCATTGGAGCTGGCAAAGTCCTGCCTGCCGGCAGCTGCAGCAGGCCTGGCATCCTCATATGCCCTGCTGTTACCAGTGTAGCCCCTGCCAGCATCAGGGCCACCCTTGCCATACTCCAGGGGGGGACCATACCCTCTCGGCGAGTCTGTATCAGCAGGAGGCTGGTAGTTGTAGCGTGGGGCAGCAGGCTGTGACGATGCTGCTTGTTGAGGTGCTGCCTGCTGTCTAGAAGTCTGGGCATAGTCTGGCATAGCAGAAGGTCTGCTGTATGATGCCTCATTAGGCCTGTACTGGTCATTGGAGTTCGGGGTTGCTGCATCGGGGTACTGCATGGCAGATGGATAAGTCTCTCTGTTTGGCTGAGACGTGGGGTATGATGGTGACAGCATGGCTCTGGGTGTTTGAGTCTGCATTGGTTGTCTGTTCTGCTGGTTTGCAGCCCCTTCAACCTGCAGTACAGTACAGAGTAAGGCATGGTCACATCATTGCCTCCACCACAGTAGGGCAGGGGTCATGCTGTTTTGAAGCTGGAGCATGAATAATGTGATGGCGCATCAATGCCAGAGACTGGTTCCAGGAGGTTGCAGCATACCAGTCCAGATGGCCTTGCCATGCGCTGAGCCAAGAGGTCCTGAGACTGGCGCAAGCTCTCCTGTCTCTCCATGAGCTTGCGACTTTGCTTCTCAGCTATCTGTGCTTGTAGCTCAGCTGCATAGCCAGCCATGCTCTGCTGCCGTTGCTCCTGTACGCAAAGCAGCAAGCATGCCTGGACATGAGGCGCAAGTGAATTGTGCTTGTTATTCGCCAGTACCAGCTTGCGCTAGCTTCAGGTAGAAGGCAGCATACAACATTAGGCAAACGCATCAAGTGTAGAGTGCAGCACAGAAGCACCTTTGACCTCTGGCCCTGCATGCCTCCTTGAAGCAGACCCTTCATCTGATCAGCTGGCTGCGTGCTTTGAGTCATAGTGGTCAAGCGAGTTGTGACACACAAAGCCTTCTTGCCTGGTAGTTTTCAAGACATCAGCGTGACTACAGAGGGTGCAAATGAGCTGCTACAAAGACCTTGTAGGTCATCACAGCGTTTGCTGGACCGCGCTGCTGCTTCGACGATCAGAGTATGATGGGCTCCACAGACGGCCGTTTCGAAGACAACGTGCAGCCCTTATCGAGTCGATTGCATTGAAACCACTCAGATTGTGAAAGCACAAGTACGACACACAGCGCTGACACACAGTCGCCGGCTGATGATCTGACATTTGCAGCAGTGTGAAGTTTGACTATGGCGATCAGAAGCCTAGTTGCCTAATTTGGTCACATTGAAAGGCGCAGTTGAAAGGCACATTATTTAAATTAATCTTTAAGGATGGGAAAAAAGTGCAATGCTAGGAATCGATTGCCAGCTGTCCTGCAACAGAGTCAAAGCCTCGGAAGCTTGTCGACTTTGCAGGGCCTTCCTGCGGCTATTCGCGGGCGTATAATGTCATCTCATCGTCTTTAGAATATTTTGTTAGCACTGCACACATCTGGCGAGTGTGAGAAACCGTCCGGCGTATTGCTTCCCCGCTAGGTCAAGCTTTGGTCAAAGCCGGTCAAGCCAAGCAAAATGGCTCTGGCGTTGAGGAACAACAGGCCGGTTGCATTCAAGGAGTACGCCATGGAACAAACAAAAGATAGCATCGCTTGGTTACGAGACTATATCACTGCCATCAAGAACGGCAGGTTTCACCCTTTCACTGCTCTGGAACGCAAAACAAGAGAGGCCACTCGCAATGAAGCTTGGTAAGCAACGCGTGCACAACATGTTGTATTGCCATGATGACATACCTGCACCGCCGCTTAAGGTGTACATTGTATGGTCTGAGTTGCAAGACGGTTACAGGGGTCCAACAGGCACTCTGCTGAATGAATTGGCAGATGCATCATTTGATGGCGCGGGCTGCGAAATCATTCATGTAAGATGATGCTTCAATGTTGCTGCTCTCAATCTATTGCACGAATGCAGAGCTATCAGTAGTGCTGGCGATTTCTGAAATGGCAGTGGTGTTCTCGAGACCTCAGTCAAGGCTGTAGATAGTCTGCCATATAATCTGGCACTCACTGTAGATCTGCCAATTTGCGCAGGCTGTAATTGAGTTCCGTCTGGGGTATCCAAACATGAAGTGGAGAAATGTCTACAAGGTGCTCTTGCTGTGTCTCCTGCAGCATGCTTGTGTAGACTAATCTTGCAACCTGCTCATGCAGTCAAGGTCTGCTGTCATGGGCTCACACCAAAGCAATACAACATTGCATGCAGGCACTCACAGTTCTGGAATTCCTCATCAAACGAGGGAGCGATCAGTGTGTTGAGAATGCACAAAACCTCAAAATGAGGCTTGAAGATCTGCAGGTATTTGAGTACACCTCGCCAGATGGGCCTGACCATGGTGTCAACGTGCGACACAGGTACATGCCAACATCAGCAAGTTTAACTTGCCACAATGCACAACTTTTGGTCAATGCTCATACGGGCTTGATGTCTTTGAGTTCGGCAGCTATGGTTGAAATGTCCATTGTTAAGCAAAGTCCATGCACTGCGCTCAAGCAGTTGTTCAAGCCCCACACCCTTCATGAAGTCTTGCTTAAGCAAGCTCGTCACTGGCCCTCTAAAACAGCCCAACAATTGCAGAATTGTTGGGCTGGCCTCCACTCAGTCAACGGTTTTCTTTATCATCTAGAGCACAGTTGCCGATGTCCCCTGGGGCAACCGAGCTAGGGTGATGTTGAGCTGGCCCTAGCCAACAACGCCTACGCAAAGTGTCTTGCCCACACAAAGAGTGCTGTGCCCATACCATGCTCTGCATGCCCACAAAATGAGTCCTCTGCCCACACAACGTGCTGCATGCAGGGCTTTAGCAATTTCAGCGCTGCTCAAGGACACAGCGCGCCTGGAGCAAGAAAGGGCTGCATTTGCAAACAAACGACAAGTGTACAAGGGGTTCTCAAGAGAGCAGCTGAGCAACGGGGCTGTTCAACGAACGCACTCGGCAGACTCCATGGATGGACCTTACTCATCTGCCCATGCTTCGCACAACAGACAGCAGGTAGTCTTGACACTTGTGCCCACCATGAGGACCTGCTGTGCCTCTTGTGCATTACCTGAACAGGTGCTGCCTTGTCAGCCATGCAGCTGTGACAATATGACTGTTTCCCCAGGTAGAGTTCACAAAGCTGAGGCAGATCTGCTGTAGCTTCAGCACAACACTGATGTGACGCGCTTAGTGGCACACGCCATCCTTTGGCGTTGGTTTTGCTCTGTGTGTTTATGCATGCACCATGTAAGGCTGCTTTACAAACTGGTGCAGGCATCAAAGAAGTCGCTGCTTGTACTTGTATGACAGCTCATGGTCTGCCCCATGCAGGGCTCTCATGAGCAGGAGGCAAGCTCCAGATACAACTCTGGCTATGGAGCATCAACAAGTGCTGCAAGGTCTGCTAACATCTTCACTTTGTCACAGGATGCATTTGTGCATGCAGCTTCTGCGCCTCTTGGGTGGTAGGCTTGCATTGCTGGTATGCAGGGCTCAGCTTTCCAATTGCTGTCACAACCTGTGCTGCAAACAGACATTGTACTCATGAAATTTTTGCCGTCAAAGTAACAGCACCTGCATCAAAGCAACAGCACCTGCATCAAAGCAACAGCACTTGCATGTTTCGGTTTAGTGGCCCTGAAGCAACTGCATACTGCAGACTGCATACTGCAGACTGCATACTGCATACTGCATGAGACCAAGCAGTCCTGTCCGTAACTGTTGTTAAGTGCACATCCATTGGCCTGTCATACTTTACATACCCTCAGCTTTGGTGTAACGTGCCTATTGTGCTGACAGGAATGCAGGTGAGATGAAAGGGGTGACCATGGAGGAGAACAAGCAGCAGCTAGCAGCCCTGAAGAAGATGCTGGACTTGCCTCACAACAAGGAGTGTGCAGACTGTGTGGGGGGCGGGGGCGCCGCCCGTGCAAGCTGGGCCTCCATCAACACTGGTGTCTTCATCTGCATGCGCTGTGCTGGCATCCACCGTGGCCTGGGCGTGCACGTCTCTAAGGCATGTGCAACAAATTCTGGAAAGAAATGAAACGAACAGTGTATGCCTGAAAGCAATCGCAATGGCAGGCTCCTAAGGCGGCATCCTGCATCCCAGACCGTAGGCCAGTGTCCAGCAATCATATACTGCATCTACAGGCAGCTGCAGTCCAGACAGAGATCTGTCTGCAAGTCCTGACCGTCAGGCTGCTTGCTGACAACGTACTGCAGAGCACTGATGTATGTCGTGTATGTCACCACATGTCTGTTCTCAAGACATGCAGTGGCTTTGTGCCAAGCAAGCTAGCATGACAACAGTTGTGTGACTAGGCTGCCTTGGTGCAAGCATTGCCCAACTGTTACAGGTGAGATCATGCACGCTGGACACATGGCTACCACAGCAAGTCAGCTTCATGGCAGCTACTGGTAATGCAGCTGCCAACAGCTACTGGGAAGCCAAGCTTGGCCCTGGTCAGAAGCCTCACTATGAGAGCTCAGACCTGGAGCCTTTCATCCGCCGTAAGTACTGTAACAAGGAGTTTGCAGAGGGCACATGGCCGCCAGCATTGCCTGACCAGCCAGCCCCTGCCACCACAGCTGACAGCAGCCCAGCAGGGGTGGCCAGGCAGAAGCCTGGGGCCTCAGCCAGCACTGCCACCTCCCCTGGTGCTGTGCCACAGCTGGCCTCTGACCCCTCTGCTGGCAGGCTAGAGGCAGGTGGGTTCTGGGGTAGCCTGACCCCTCAAGAGAGTGGGGTACCCATTGATCAGCTGCTAGATGGTCCAGTCATTGGTAGCATCACTCCAGGCAGGTTGCAGAGTCAACGCCTGCCACAGTCAAGACAGCCGATCAGTGTCAATGCAGAGTCCCCAGCGCTGCTGATTGACTTGATGGACTTTGGGGCAGAGTCAACCTTTCAGTTGCCCACAACACCTCGGCGGCAATCATCCAATGCACCGTCTGTCTTTGACACTGCCAGCAGCAACGTTCCAGCAGTCAATGCTGCTGTGTCTAATGCTGGCAGTAACAAGGGCCGTGCTTCTGCTGCTGCACCTGCACCAGCTGTAAATAGACAGCGGTCCAGCTTCCCACTGTTGCCACCCCCTCCTCAGGTCAGCTTCAGCAGTGCCTTCTTTGCTCCTGCACATGGGTACAGTTGAATGTTGCCTTTTAGAGGAGACAAAACCAGACATCACACGCCTTTTTTTACTGAGGTTGCAGCAACGCTGTATGTTATATCAATGCTTTTTTCTTTTGTCTGCAGCATGTGTGTATCTGGACAGCTGCAAAGCAGTGATGTCTGTGTCTATGTCTGTGTGTAGGTCACAAGGCAGTTAGGGCCTCAGGCTCAAAAGCCTACACCGGTCCCTGCTGCTGCCCCCACCCCAGCACCCCAACCCCAAACCTCACCCTCCAAAGACATGGCTGTCAACACAGACATGGACATGGGCGGCCTTGAGGAGTTAGTCATGAATCCAGATGTCATGATCCCCAACCCTGCTGATCCATTCTCCATGCAGCATAGCTATCCCCAGCCACACACGTCTGATGCCAGTACCTCAGGCAGAAGCCACCAGTATGATGCTCAGCAGCATGCTGTATACCCTCAGCCGCAGATGGCACATGCCAGTTCTAGCGGCAGTCAGTACGGATCACAGCAGCAGCCTAGGACCCCTGTTGTGGGCACTGGAAGCAATGCTGGTGTGAATGGTATTAGTGGCGGTGATGTGGGGCAACCAGCGCGGCAGCCCAGCCAGCCCATCTTCTTCCAGGGCCAATGGTTCACCCCAGCGCCCCCCGGCTTCACCCCTCCCCCACCCCAGCAGCATCAATACGGGTTGACGCATCAGCAGCAGCAGGGCATGCAGCAGCAAGGGCAAGGCCTGCAGCAGCAGCATCTGCATGCAGGCTACCAGCAGCAGCATCCAGGCTATCAGTCATATCAGCAGCCACCGCAGCAGCAGCAGCAACAGCAGCAGTCGTTTGCTCAGGTGCCTCAAATCCTGGCGATGCCCTCAGGGCAGTCTGGTACTGCCCCAGCGGTGTACTCAGCACCCACAGGGCAGGTGAGGCCAAGCCCTGGGCTTACAGCAGGGAGTGCAGGCTCTCAGGAGCAGGCTTGGTCGCCGACTAGTGCCTACCAGTTTGAGAGCCCAACCTTCCGGAATGGGGCTGCTCACCAGCTGTCACCTGGGCCCTCAGGCAGGACCTGGAGTCCTGCAGCTTCAGATGTCACTCGATTGTCAGTGCCTCAGGCTGAGCCTGCAACCTCCCAGCAGAAGGTGAGGCTTTGGTTCTGACCTATAGGACCAAGATGACAGCCAGTGATTTGTGAGTATGTTGATAAAGAGTTCATCAGAGCTAGCTGTTAGGCGCGCTTGCTGATGCACCATTGCTCGGATTGCAATGATGCAGATGCTTTGCACATGATGTGCAGACAGCAATGTCCATTTCAGAGTCTGTTTCAGGATTTCTGTTCACTGTGAGATCCTGCTTTGCCACCTCACATACGTTGCATTGGTAGGGACAGGCAAGTCACAATTTTTGCCAAATAAGGTTTGTATGCTAGACGTTGCCAAAGAGTCACCCATGCTCAATCACTGCTCCCAGTAGCTTTATGACAAGTCTATTGCAGATTTCGTGGGCATGCTGTGACAAGGCACGTGTGGCTGCAGGACAGCATTGCAGTGCTAGATGACCTGTTGCAGCATGCTCTAGAGGGGCTGCAGGTCAAGGCTCAGCTGGACACTGGCAGCCTGCCTCGCAAGGCCCCCAAGCAAACAGCCATGAAGGTAACACAGTTTTACTTTTGATATCAGATGAGAGACATTTAGGACGTCTGTCAAATTCAAACACAGTCATGACGTCCACCAAAATCTCTCTTTTAGTCTTATTCTGTGATGGAAGCTTAGCAGTGTCAGAGCAGCATGCATATTTTGCATTGTGGCATGCTGCAAGATTGGTCGTGCAAGTGTGTGCCTCGTGGAGATCTGCTACTACAATGTCATCCTGAACCATTGGCTTCTGTGCGTTCTGCCACTGTGATGTGTCATTACTTAATGCCCTTGTACTGTGGTGTGTCATGACACAATGCCCTTGTGGTTGGCACACATCATGCATGCTGGATGCCAATGTTATTCAAGAACAAACCTGGTGAGAGTGCAACACCTGAACAGCAGTGTATGTTTTCTGCTGAGGGTCAAACTTCATGTGAATCATTGCAGCATGCATGGCAGTAAGCATGCTCTGTCTGTCTGTATGGCTGCTGTCTGGCTCTCAATGCCACCAAAGATGCTACTTCGGTCTTCATATACCTTGTCCAGTGCAGGAACAGGCAGGGGTGCTTGAGCGCAAGGGCACAGTGTCACCACCGCAGGTAGCATATTTGTCTCATTGATCCTTTGCATGTACTGTGTGACAGCTGTAGTTTTGTTCAGTTTTGCACCTCCGCTACTCTTTGTGGATCATGGTCATTGCTGCATTGTCTCTATGGCAGCCAATGTTCAGCAGGAAGACGGTGAAGCATGACTCAATCGCACACCAGTCAAGTGTCAGGATGACACGCTTGAGCATATGCTATTTCATCGTTGTTAGCATACATCCAAAAGCAAATCTTGACACTCAAATGCTGTGCTGTATACCTCCTCTTTGCTGCATGTTTGCTGCCATAGAAACAATGCTGTGAAACCTGAGTTTTGCAATGAAGCAGCATGTGCTCAGTGCCAGTGCATGCTCTGTCCCAATGTAGCCTGTCCTCGCACACATTGTAGCAGACAGCAGCCAAGCTGGTGAGAGCATACGACTTTATGGGTGATGTAGGTGCAAGTACATAGTGATGCAAGCTCTTCTTTCAGCTTGAACAGATGAGAAGCAGCACTCTTTCATGGCTATCAGCAGAGCTGGAATTGTGGAAGAGGCTAGCAACTGACATAGGCGCCTTGTTGGGTTTTTGCATGATGTTACGGTTACACATGCTTGCTGTCGGAGTAGTAGTCCGGAGGATGTGGAGGCAGACCAGGATCTCGTCCACAGGGTCTTGATGTACAGTTTCCCTCCGCAGGCTTTACTTCAGAATCTGTTTGTACATGATGTAACTCGCTGGTCGGGGAACTTTGAATGGGTTTTATTACACTGGTGCCTTATCCACATTTTCAATGCCCCTGCTTGATTGTTCCATATGAATACATAGTCACAGATTGCTAACATCTCAAAAGCACTGGCAGAATGTGACAAAGCTCAGGCACAGACATGACTTCCGAGCTAATCAAATGCAATAAAAATTGACGACAGCAATACATACAACGTCAATGCAGACAATGTAAAAACGTTAACACGCAAGCTGTCCAGGACTTGTCACTGGTCACCAGAGCTGTATACACAGTCAAAGCGTTCTCCACACGCTCCAGCCATACAGAGCAATACCAAGAACATTGCCAGTTGCAATGGTGATGAAAGGGTACAAGTAGCCATGCAGCTTCTCAGGCCATCCTTGCAGCTGAGCCCTCACCTGCAGCAAGACAACAACTCTTCAGGATATACAGCACTGACAAGACCCTCATTATGTGGAGCAAGAATGTGACCATGATCATAAAAACACGTCGTGTAGCTGCAGTGTGCAAGACATATGGTACATGAAATGCGTTCATGCTGAAAGCTTGGGGTGAGCTGCAAAGCAAGCTGTATTGACAAAGGCACGCGTGAGCATTGCCAAATTTTGTTTCCTACCTCAGCAATGAATGTGGAAACAGTACTCAATGACCCAGCATAGCCAACCCTGATCGCTGGCAGAATGACCATCGGCCAGTACCCTAAACTATACCTGTTGGTCAGACCCCCAATGATAAAGTCAATGCAGCAGGCTATCATGTTGGCTGCAAATGTGCCAAATGGAAACCAGGGCAGAATACGATACTCCTTGGTGTTCAGTTTAGACAAGAGCCACCTCAAAACACACCCAAATGGAGCAAAAAGCAATGCAAACCATTGCTGCCGTCTACCTGAATGCTTTCTCTCGCTGTCTACTATAGCTAACACGATCCATAAGACTGTCAGCACAATACACAGCAGAGCACAAAAGAGCATTGTCAAAGGTAACCTAGCGCTCAACCCAGGCTGTTTGCTTTTGTTATTTGGAGCTATTGCTTGATGGGCAGCCTTTGCATGAGACGCATGTGCCCTATGTCTAGAGTGTGTTCCGTTCTGTACATGTGCCCTAGGTTGTGAGTCACTGCCAGTCTGCTGACTTCTGTTGGCTGTCAGCACCTGGTGTGAGTCAGCAGTGCCGTACAGATCTTCTGCTTCCTCAGCAGCATCTGTAGGTCTTTCCAGATCAGTCATCTCAACTTTGCCGTCTCTGTTTCTATCCTGCCTGGTCTCTGGTCTATTGCGTTGCTGAGTGTCGTGATTATCATCAAGGGTGTCATTCAGCTCATCACTGCCATACAAATCTTCCCCTTCCTCTTGTGCCTCTGTGGGTCTTTCAAGCTCTGTGACTTCCGTCTCGGGTTCTTGTGACCCCTCTGGCAGAAGCCATCTGTGGATGCCCAGCGCAGCGTGCTCGCCGATCAAATGGGAGGCAAAGGCCAGTTCAAAGCCAATGATGTAGCCCCACAGCCATTGCTGCCACTGTCCACCGTCCCCACCCTTGCTCCCAATTAGCAACTGGAGAAGAGAAAGCTCCCAAGAGGCAAAAGTGGTCAAGCTGCCACAGTAGCCCGTCCGTAGACCTACTTGCAACTCCTTCTCGTCTTGGAAGTGATGAGAAGCTGGCAGTACGGCTAAGCTCTTCTTGCTTTTGAGACCCAGCACGGCTCCTGTCGAGAGAAGGCCCATAACGAAACAGCCCAGCATGTTGGCAGGCAGGTCAAAGAACTCTGCGCCATACTGCTTGGCTGCCGTCTTGTCGGATGTCAAACAAAGCCCCCAACCATCATCACAGCCGTCGTTAAAGAGCCTATCCAGGTAAATGCGAGTAAGAACCCCGAGCTCGCTCCACAGGCAGAGTTGCAGCAGAATAGTTGCGGTTTCTCTGCTGCAAAACGCTTTTAGACTGCCGGCAATTGACATATCCGTCAGCAGGTATCAGAAAGTGTTCAGACGACGGCGACACTGACATCAGCAGCAGAATTATGCAGCGTGCCAACTGTGATCAACGGTCGCTTCGTGTTGAGTGGCTCCGAGACCAGCATGCATGTATTGTAAAGCCAAAGCTTGTAATCTTCTTCTTCTTCTTCTTTTTCTAAAAGACTTCTCTCTTCAGGGGCAATTTCAACATCACCTGGGCTGTGACAGCTTGTAACGTGGTGGATTGTCCTCTGTGTCATGATAGATGGTCAACTCACAAGGCTGTGGTTGCCGCAACGGTGGTGAGTTCATGCAGTCATATGATGCAGTGTCTTGATCATGATGCAATGCATTGTTGCACGCCAAGCAACTGTGAGATTGATGACGTTCCTGGTTCGTGACCAACATTTGTTCTGTTGAATACCTTTTCACTCAGTGACGTGCGTCATACAGACCAAAATCCTAAACAGCAGGCATATTGAATATCAATGCACACTGATCTCATGAGTGCTATGCATCCGATTTATCGTATAACTAGCAGCCACGAGTCAGCATTTGTTCCCGCCCAGACTGGTCAGAACCTGGGGGACGACACCCAAAGAAATGTAACTTGCTGCGCCCACCGGCAAAATGATTTGCAGTACCCGGATTCGAACCGGGGTTACCAGATTCAGAGTCTGGGGTGCTAACCACTGCACTATACCGCAGGCCCGATCCCGCGCCTGCGGTATAGTGTAGTGGTCGGGCATACCAACCGGTTGATTTTACCAGCAATTACCCATGGTCAGTTGTGCTTTGGACAAACTTGCTCTCTGCTTATGTCCACGCATGCGCCCTGGTTGACAGTGTCAACACGTCTTGGCAGAACAGGCAGAAATTGATGCTTCAATCTGAATGAACGTTGCATGGCTGCTCTTGTGGGCAGCTGCGATCTCTACGAGTGCAATCAACGCACAAGCTGATGTAGTTCCCAGCTCGTCAATCACTGGCAGCGCCCAGGACAATGGTCCATTTGAATTTGCAACAATGGCAGGTAAGCACTCGCCAGCAAGCTGGAGTCCCCGCCCCGGCGAGCTTTCGCATACTGAGTCAGCAATAACGCTTGTGCAGAGCTGGTGCTTCCAGAAGGGTACCCGCTAGAGGAGCATACAGTTGAAACAAAAGATGAGTACTTGCTTTCAGTGTACCGCATGCGCGCTGGCAGACTCCCAGATCACAAGCTACAGCATGCTGAGTGAGCAAACACTTACATTGCTTGACCTAATGCTGAGTCAGCTTGCCACCAGCATAAAGCTGACATGCTTGGTGTGTGCCATGCAGCAAGCCTGTTGTACTACTGCAGCATGCACTGCTGGACTGCAGCGCAAGCTGGGTCAACAATGGCCCAGAAGCAAGCCTAGGCTACATTCTGGCAGACGCAGGCTTTGATGTGTGGATGCCAAACGTCCGTGGAAATACTTTCAGCAGGTGATCAGTTGAATCTGCTTTGCATTCGCATGCAACATGCTACACTGACTGGCACAATGACTTTTGTTGTCAGGATGAAATGCACTAACTGCAATTCCAAGGACTGCTCTTTGAGGCAAGCTCTGCTGTTTGATGGTCACAAGCTAATGCAGCTAATTCAAAGCAGCAGCAATGTTGAGAACTTGCCTACAACATACAGTCAGCATCCATCACGTCGAACGTGAAACATAACAGCCTTTAATATTGAAGCATACAGTTCAAAACCCACCAGCTTTGTGGACTGACCCGAGAGCCTTTAGTCAGCCAGTCGACCCAGCCATGCTGCTGACTTGCACTTGCCTGAGCACAGCATCCCTCCATGAATGTGCATGCTGTTTCTGCAGGAAGCACACGCACTGGTCCCCATCTGACCAAGAGTTCTGGGCTTTCTCATGGGACGAAATGGCAGCTTATGACCTGCCTGCTTCCATTGACTTCATCCTAGCAGCAACAGGGGCTGCCAGCCTGGGCTATGTGGGACACTCTCAAGGGACCACAATGGGCTTCGCTGCCCTCAGCTCACAGCCTGACCTCGCTCAGAAGGTGCTCACTCTGTACCTTATGACCTGGCTTGTGTGCACTGTTTTGTCTGCAATTTACAGCCTGATGTGATACAGATAAGTTAAGATTCTGCAGCTCTGCATTCTCTAGTGTGCGCTGCCGTAGATCATCACTTGAGCAAGGTCAAGGTGCATGACATTATACTGTTTCATTTGCCTTCTGCCTGACAAAGCTCTGCCTTTCAAGCTGTCTGTTGTGAAGCCCTGCCTCTCAAGCTCTGCCTTTCAACTCCTGCCTTTCAACCTCTGCTTCTCAACATCTGCCTGTGCTGCTCTTGTGTCACAGCCTGACATTGCTCGACGATGGGCGGCTTACCTACAATACTGTACGTACTCATCGCCTCCTGTGCTCAATGCTTCAAAACTTGTGAACGGCACTTTACACTACCTGACCCTTTTCTATGGGGCTCATCAAGGCATCTGTGCAGGACCCATTTGTGCATGGTGCAGGTGAATGTGGCTATCATGCTGGCTCCTGTGACGTTCCTGGGTCACATCACCAGCCAGCCGATCGAGGCCATGGCTAGAATGCAGACAGACCGGGTATGTCATCACATCTTGCCTGCTACACTTTCAATGCTGCTGCTGCTGCTGCTGCACTCTGTTGCTGCCGTTCATGGTCATGTGGTGATGCACAAAGCTGTTGAGCAGCAATCTGCACCACAAGGACACATTGCTGCTCAACTGCAGGAAACATGAGATGCTGCTTGCTGATGCTGCATGCTATTGCATCTGCTGCATGTCAAAGCATCAGTCAGCAGCGGCAGGTCACTGTTGCTGCACGCACAAATGTTCAGAACATGCATCAAGTTTATTGTTTATGTACAGGTTGAACTGCTCTGCAACGCGCGAGCAATTGCAACAGGTGTCTGCAGACAGGAGTCCCATCACACAGAAATCTGCATTTGCATGTCTTGGAAGGAGAGGGTTGCCATAACTCACAACTCACGTTGAGACTTGTGCAGTTAGTCTCAACTTGAGTCCCTTCTGATTTACTCTGATAGTCACCGTCTTTGTTGCCGCTGCAGATGTTTGAGAAGCTAGGCACCAAGGAGTTTCTGCCACAGCGGCGGGCAGCCAGTGACTTGTACGGCAGGATGTGCTCAGAGACGCCCACCTTCTGCTTGCAAGCCATAGAAGCCATCTGTGGCTACAATGATGCTAACATCAACATCACCCGCCTCCCTCTTTACCTTTCCTACACGCCTGCAGGTCAGCTGTCCTGTTTAGGCTCATATTTGGGGCTCAAGTCAATGGGCTGAGTCATAGCACTGCTGTACAAAGCAGACATTGCTCACATCTGTCCAAACAAACTCTGCATCACCTGTGCCCATCCAGAAAACATAACCGAGCCGTATAGAAAGCCTCCAAAGTTGAATCAGGCCAAAATCAATGACAAACGTATGTGCAAAGCTTTGGGTCCTGATGTCCAGTTTTGACCTGTCAATCTCTGATGCGATTTGCATGAGGACTGAGAAGCCATGCTTTGTGTGAGCCTGGCTGGAGACAAGAGCTTACCTAGATGAATGCGGTAGTTGGGTTTCTTGCTCTGCCCTAAACCTGTTTCAGATTGTCTATTCGTGAATACTTACTATCTGTTCTACATATTGTTTGTTCACTATTCAATTGTGCTGTGATGCAGGCACTAGTGTCCAGAATATGGTGCACTGGGCTCAGGGGGTACGCAGGAAAGTGGAGGACACCCCTAAGTTTGCTAAGTACGACTACGGCAAGGACTGTGTGGATTCCTTTGGC
>JAABUW010003965.1_pt1 | contig 20515 bp, 2 predicted proteins | sample 5560081 | NCBI WGS metagenome assembly JAABUW01 (sample SAMN10711882, study PRJNA513363) | rock metagenome | isolation source: Antarctica rocks | place: Antarctica: Victoria Land, Knobhead sud
AAAGATTTGTTTTTCGACATTGTATAAAACTTGTTTTCGAAACAAAAATATAAGAAAAAGAGAAATAGTGTTACAAGTCTAGCGATATATAGAATACGCAAAGAAATAGAATCAAGCACAAATATTTGTATATACTCTATTAGCTCTATTAGAAAAGCAAGAAGAGATTGCTTTTTTTACTTTTTTAAAAAAACAAAAATAATATTACTCTATAGCTCTACTAGAAGAGTCAGAAGAGCAGAAACAATTTTATAGTATATAGATTTTCTAGAAACACGACTCTCTTATAGATTGTGTTCAACTTATTTATTAAGTTACTCTCTATTATTGATACAAGCTGCAAATTCTTGTTACCAAGTAATTGCTTGCATTGCTTGAAGACGTCTACAGATCTCTCCAATAGTATTAATCTATCCTGATACTCTAGTCGTCTAGATAGCAGCGTAACACTTTCTTTCTATCTAATACTTGTTATAACGTGCAAATCTATTTTTTGCTATCTAATTAGAAAGAAATGTTGTGCTATTTAAAATTTCTATAGATATTCGAAATTACGTGTTTTGCTATATTTTGAGACGCTAGCGCGTTGAGAGCGCTATAGTATTATAGTTATCTTTTCTCTTAAAGTATTGATTTTTAGTAATATAAGAAGCTATACTAGTCTTATTAAATAGAGACATCTACTAAACGCTAGTATTGCAAAAGCTTATTAAAAAATTTCTCAAATCTTTTTAAAAATTGAGAGAAAAAGAGTCTTTTATCTAATAGAAGTAAATCTATATATTAACTTAACACAACTTGTAGAACAATATAATAGCAATAATAACAATCTATAATACGTTATTGCTTTGTTATTTGTTGTTGTTAAAATTCTAAATAAAATTTAAAATAAAGTTAGCGTTGCGCAGACGCTAGATAAATTATAAATATAAATATTGTTGTTTTTCTTTTCTTTTCTTTTTTTCTTTCTATATTTTTTTTAATTGTAGTTACTTTATTGTTGTAAATAAATTGTTGCAAAAACAACAATATATAAAGCTTATATATATAGTGCAAATCTTAAATTAATATATTTTTTATTTCTTTTTTTTTTGTCTCTTTAACTATATTTTTTGAGAGATTAAAAAAATAAAAAAATAAACAATTTTAATATTTTGTTGTTTACAATACTAATATATTATAGTTTGTAATAATTTCTTATATATAACTTGTATAAACAAATATATATATATTTGTAAAAAGAAAAGTATTTATATATTACAACCCTAGCTCGTTACAGCTGATATATACTCTACAGAGTAGTCTGTAGTATATAGTACGATTATCTGCATGCTCGACAGCTTGACAGACAAGTATTGCTCGATATATTAGTAAACAAGCTCGATATGCTCGACAACGAGTAGAGCAAGCAGAACTCGACATATTTGATAGTAAACAAAACAAACAAAGTTCGATATATTTGACAGCAAATATAACAAACAAAAAGAATTTTCTTTAATATATAGATCTTTTAAATACAACTCTTTTATAAATTGTATTTAACTCAAAATAAGTTCTTACTTATTGTTATTGCTACATCTAGCTGCAACTCTTGTTACTAAGTAATTGTTTGTATTGTTTGAAGATATCTATAGATCTCTTTAACAATATAATTCTTTCTGATATTTTTTCTAAGATCTCTTAGAAAGTAACAGTATAACATTTTAAATATTCTAAAAATATCTATATCAAATTAATGCGCTTCTATTTCGAGCACTAGTTTATTAGTATTATGTCAATTATCAATTATAAGAGACAACAAAATCAGAATTAATAAATTCGATATCTACTATAAAAATTGTATCGGTCTAAAGAACTAACTTATACAGATAGATATCTATTTTATTTTCTATTCTGTTTTAGCGAATCAGAAAACAATTTTCGCATCAATATTTCTCAAAAAAAGAATTCAATACTGACTTAAATTAAATTTACAAAAGTATTTGAAAAATTATAACAAAAATCTTCGTACAATATTTACAAATTTCGATAACTTCAAAAGAGAGCTTCGAAGAATCTTTGAAATATTTAACAAAAAATAAATTGCAAAAAAAGTAGTTTAGTATTTAACTCAACAAATTTCTGCAGCAAACTATATAACTAGATTTCAGAAATATATTAATTTAATCGAGTAAAACAATATTGTATTTATAACAATATTTCGACAAAATCTCAAAAACAATCTAAAAAACAAAATTATATATAACAAAAAAATTCTTAATAATATATTCGATTTTATCGAAGTAGTTATCGATCTCAACAACAAACTATATAAAAAAACTATAAAAAAAAGATACAATTAATTTCAAAAAAAAACAAAAATCTTTTTTAAATCAACAATTAAATATTAGCAGAAAAAATTTTGTTCTAATTAAAAATACAGTAATTTCAACTATTGTAAATCTGTATCTATAAAACTAAATTTTACTTAACAATATAAAAAAAAGAACTCTAGAGAAAAGCAAGATAACAAATTTCAAAAAATATATTATTTATATAGCAAACCGAATTATTTCGCAAAAAATTGTCGATTACAAAACTTGATAAACTATTAGCAAATCAATACTATATTAAAAAAGATATTTAATAGTTAGAATAATATTAGAAAACAAATCGATACAAAAACAAATATTCTCGAGACTAAATTGAACAACAACTACTATCTAATAGAAAATCTAGATTAGTTACAGAAAGTTCTAGATAAAATATTATTAGACAAGATATTCGTATTTATATAGAAAATTAATCAAATACTTAATAAAACTATAGAAACACAACAATTAGAAACACTATATCTTTATTTAGTAATAGATTTAAACAACAAATACAACTGAAAAAACTTTTACAAATATCTAGACAATATTATAAATTATCTTGACGCTTTAACTAGTTTATTAGAGAACAAAGAGATAAATCAAATTGTAAATAAATACAAGAAAGCGCTAGAAAGCGACATTACTATAGAAAAAGATATTTTCGATAAAATCGAACAACAACTAAGCAATATAAATCTATTTCGAGAGAAAATAAAAAAAGCAAAAAAATATACAATACTTAGTTAAACAAAATACTATAATAATTTATACTAAATTTATCTAGAAAACAAAAAAGAATCTAAATAATTTTTTAAAAAACTATCTATTTTTAAATAATAGCAAAAAGAAGTTCAACACAAACAAATACTTAAAATAGAAATTACAATATAAAAACAAAGAAAAATTCAAATTTCTTGATAAAAAATATATTAGAGAAATGCAATATATTAGTTTAATAGTAGCAACTAAATTTAACAATATATGTACAATATTTTATTACATTAGTTAAAATCAATAATTGTCAATTTACTGCAATAATCGATTCTGATGCAACAGATAATTTTATAATCAGAATTTTTGTTAAAAAAAATATTCTACTCAAAAGAAGTTTAATATATACAATTTAATAATTATAGATAGAAATCTATTATTCGACAAAAATAAAAAAGTAAATAAAGAAACAAAATTACTATCAATAGCTATTCAACAATATTACAAGAAACTAATTTTTAATATAGTAAAAATAGCTACTTACAATATTGTTCTAGAAATATTTTGATTGAAACAGTACAATTTAGAAGTTGACTAAAATATACAAGTATTTAGATTTATACAATATAATTATATAATTTATATTCAATCTATATATCGATAGCGTTCGATAGTAGATAAGAGATTGAGTCGAAAATTGATTGCAAATAGCAAGCTTGTATTTTTGCAAAAAAACAATCTAATAGAGTTCGACTCGATAGATATTAACAGAAATTAGTTAAATTACAAAATTAAAATAAATAAAGAAAATTACAAATTTTTTGAAAATCTTGAACTATCTAATATAGCAAAAAAATTGCTAAAATATATATTACAAATATACAATAGTTGAAAGTATCTATTTTAAGAAAAAAAAACGATAGAGATTCTCTCTAAATATTAATTGTAAAATTACAAAATTAAACTTGAATTAGACAAACAATCTATATTTAAATTTATATATATTCTATTCGAAAAAAAGCTTGAAATATTTCGCGAATATCTGGCAGAAAACAAAAAAAAAATTATTAAAAAATCTTAATTATAGATAGAATATTCGATTCTCTTTATATCAAAAAAAATAGAACTTTTTGTCTATATATCAATTATTGGAAACTAAACAATATTATAGTAAAGAATCGATATTTACTATTTAATATTAGCGAGCTTTAGAATCGACTATTCGAAGCAAAGTATTTTATCAAATTGAACTTACAAGAAGTGTATAATTAGATTAGAATAAAAATAGAAAAAAAGTAAAAGATAGCTTTTTGTATACAATATAGATTATACAAATATACAATAATACTGTTCGAACTTACAAATATTTTGGCAATATATTAGAAAATAATTAATAATATACTACAACAATATTTGAATCGATTTGTTATAGTATATTTGAACAATATTATAATTTACTCAAAGATTTTGAAAAAGCATATTAGTTATATTTTTAAAATATTGAAATATCTAAATATAAAAAACTTATATTTTAAGTCAAAAAAATACAAATTTTATCGAGAGAAAATTGATTTTTTTAAATTTGTTGTTAAACAATATAAAATACATATAAATTTCGAGAAGCTACAAGCAGTTAGAAAATAGAAATTATTAACAAATATCAAAAAAATACAATTTTTTCTAGATTTTATAAATTATAACAAGAAGTTTATTAAAAACTACTTAGCAAACACAATATTATTGACAAATTTTACAAAAAAGAATACACTATAGCTATAGAGATTTATAGAAAAAAAATTATTTTAGAATCTTAAATTAGAATATTTAAAGAAATTAATACTAAAAATATACAATTTGCAATTATTAAATAGAATTGAAATCGACGTATTAGATCTAGCTATCGATATATATTTTAGTTAGAAATATAAAAATATATAATATTTAGTAATATATTTTTCGAGAAAACTCTTGTTAGTCGAACAGAACTATAATATTTACAATAAGAAATTATTTGCTATAGTAGTTTTCTTGAAATTATAGAGAGTATATATCGAAAAATTATTAGAATTTACAATTTTTACAAACTATAAAAATCTTGTGCACTTTACTATTACTAAATAGCTTAATAGAAAACAAATGCGATAGTTAAAGAGACTTAAATAATACAAGTTTAAAATACAATATATTTTAGACAAAAATAATAGCAGAGCAAACACATTTAGCAGAAAAAATAATTATATAAAAACAAAGAAATTGTTCAACTATAGTATATTCAAAATTAATAAGAACAAATTACTATTAGCAAATAAGCACAAACTAAATACTACACTATAGATACTTCGAGATAATATAGAAAAGTTTTTAATAGATTTTTTTTTTTTTAGATATCTATCGATAAAATCGACAAATATATAAAAGAACATTATAATAGATTATTGCAAAAATATTTGAAAATAACAAAAACTCTTCAGTTTTTATATTAGTATTGTTAGTTTCTACAGATAAAACAAGCTGTCGAGATATATATTAAACAATATTTTAGCTATTAGCAGAACAAATATAATACGCACGCAAGCTATAGCAAAATCCAATATTAAAAACTATTTGAATTGCTATAAAATAAAATTACAATAAACTTTATTATTAAATTGTCTAAGTCGACAGATCTAGCAACTGAAAACAGATATAATTCGATACTAATAATAATAGATAAATTTATTAAGTACTTATATATTATCGCATGCAAAGAGAAATTTATTGCAAAACAATTGAAATATATTATATTGAATCAACTTATACAATATTACGATATATTTAAGAGACTAATTAGTAACAAAAACAAGCTCTTTATATCTAACTATTAAAAAACACTTTTTTCAATATTAGATACAAAACTTCGAATATCTATTGTCTATTATTCGATTACAAATAATTAGACAAAGCAGACAAATCAAAGTCTTAAACAATATTTAAAATACTATATCAACAATATTTATAGCAATTGAATATTATTTCTATCTATAATACAACTAATATTTAATACAAAGATTTCGAATATTACTAAAGTAATTTTATTTTTTGTCAACTATAGCAAAAAATCGAATTTTTTCAAAAAAAAAAGCGCACGCATTTGTTTGCGCAATCAGTTATCGAAAAAATAGCAATACTAAAAAAGATATATAACAATATCTTAAGAATACAAGAAAAGTCGATCAAGTATTAAAATAAGAAACGAAAAACAATATTTTAGCTAAAAAAAAGAAATAAAATATATCTTTTTACAAAAAATCTTAGAACAAGAAAGTCAAATAAGAAATTGAACTATATCAAAATCGAATTGTTTTTTGTTAAAAAGACTAAAAAATTAGTCAACTACAAACTCGATTTACTCAAGAACGCCAAAATATTTTCAATATTTTATATATTATTGTTGAAATCAGCCGATTTAAGCACGTCTATATAGAAAACATTTTATTATAAATTGCAAAAAAAAAATCGATTTGAAATTGAAAAAATTCTAGAACAACAAAATTAGCAATATCTTATAAAATAAAAAAGATATTCTACAACAAAAAATATATAAGAATCAACTAGCAATCTCGACAATTGCAATATTTTTATTCGAAAATTCTATTAATGCTCGAGAAATTGTTCAGCATAGCAAGAGAAAATCAAATAGTAGAAAATATTTTAATTAGAGTATTTGCAGCAGAACAATTCGACAATTTTGTAATATTCGACTTTTTTATATCGAACAATAAATACTATATTTTTTGCTTTGTTTTTGTATTAACTTTTTTCAGCATCTTCTTATTACAAAGCAATTGTGTAATTACAATTGTTAACACAATCTTATTTTCTGTTATTTTAGAGAATAGATTTTTTCTAATATAATTCAAAAAAATTTACAATATATTTATACACAATTTGTTCGCGCGAATATATTTCGAATATTTTAAATAGAATAACAAATTTTTTATAGCAATACAAAATTTGTTAATATAGCAACAATATTTACAAACAAAATTAACAAGTGTTTTGTAACAATCTATTTTGGAGACAAAACAGATACAATTTTGATAAAAAAATATAATATATAAATATTTGTTTTTCGAAACAAAAAGATTTGAAAAAAATAATAATATTACAACTCTAGCTTGTTATAGCTAATATATATTCTATAAAATAGTTTGTAGCATATAGTACGATTATCTGCATACTCGACAATTTGATAGACAAGTATTGCTTAATACGCTAGTAAATAAACTCGATATATTCGACAACAAATAGAGCAAACAAAGTTCGATATATTCGACAGCAAGCAAAACAAATAGAGTTCGATATACTTGATAGCAAGTATAACAAACAAGAAGAATTTTCTTTAGTATATAGATTTCTTAGATACGACTTTCTTATAGATTGTGTTTAACTCAAAATAAGTTTTTACTTATTGTTATTGCTATATCTAGCTGCAACTCTTGTTATTAAGTAATTGCTTGCATTGTCTAAAGATATCTATAGATCTTTTTAACAGTACAATCTTCTCTAATACTCTCTCTAAGATCTCTTAGAAAGTAGCAGTGTAACATTATATTTGTTGCAAATTTTTTTATCGCAAATTAAATTGCTATATTGCAATAAATTTTTTGTGCGTTTACAATACAATAGTTGCTAATATTTATTAGTTTATTAAATATTTTTAAGATTTTATAAAGAAATTTGTTATTAATTATTGCAAAACACTTAAGATAAAAAATACAATTTTTAAAATAATAAAATATATACAAAAAAGTATAGTTTGCAATATAAAGAGTTAACAATACAATAAAGAGTTTATCTTATTAATAACAAATCAAATTTAATTTTGTATTTAACAACTTAAATAAAATTTAACTTTTATTTAAAAATATTAAGTTAAGCTTAAACAAAAGTTTGCAAAAACAAAGATAATTTAAAATAAAACTCTTGCTAAAATATAATAATTAACTAATCTACTTTTTAAGAAAATATTAAAGATAAGTATTTTTGTTTGCTCTTTAATATCTTATTAATATATTTTTAGAATTTAAAATAAAATAAAAACAAAAACAAAAATAGATTGTTAATAAAAACAAAAAAAATAGAATTAAAACAAATTGTTTTTAAATTTGTTGTTAATCTAAATTAAACAAGTTCGAAATTTTTTTTTATAAAATTTTACAATTTTGAGACTAAGTCTTTTTGCGACTTCGAATTGTCGACAAGATTATTAGATAAAAATATAATAAGTTTTTATTTTTATTTTGCTTGCATTTTGCTTGCTTATATATTTTTTAAAAAATAAAAAATACAAAGATATATATAAATAGCAAAAGCGAGTTTGTAACAAAGACAAAGAATATTGTGCAAAATAGATTTTCTATAGTTTGTTTTTCTTAAAAAAATATAAGTACTTTGAATAACTTCAAAGACTTATTTATAGTTAATTTTAAAAAATTTAACAATTTATTTTTAAATAAGTTCGAGAACTTTTTTTAGTTGTTTTAAGATAAATTCGATAAAATATTAAAAGCTTGCTAAGTTGTTACAATATATTGTTAACTAATTAACAATAATAAAGTAGCTTTGTTTTCGAACTATATTTTAAGCATTTATATTAAAAAAGACAATTCTATTATTTCTAATATTTTGTATAACAAAATAAAGAAATCTTTTTATATAACTTAATTATTCGATAGCAATACAATAACAATTGCGCAATATTCTATTAAGCAAATTATTATTAATATAATTGTTATTGTCGCAATATATATTGTGCTATCTTTTTTGTTTTTACTTGTTATACATTTATTTTTTAAAGTTTTTCTGCAATTTATCGATATTATCTAGAAATTCTTCTCTTAGCTATTAATTGTACTCTTTGTTTTAGTTTATTTATTTAATCTTATATTATATTTGCTTCTTTAATTTAATTTTATCTAGAATTTTTTTAATTTTTTATTAAACTTTGTTGTTAACAAGTTTCGAAACTTGCAATATTTGTTTTGTTTGCTTATTGTTAGCCCAATACAAATATAATTTTAGAAATAAAATATAAAAAGTATTATAAATTCGATAGATATTAAATAAAATAAGACAATAAGTTTGCGTTTTAATCTTATTTTTAATTCTAAATAGTTTAATATACTTATGCAATATCTTTTTGCTAAATTTGTTTTGTTTTAGATTTTTAGTTAAAAATATAATTAATTCTTTTATAGCAAAACTCTTTAATTTATATTTTTTATTATAGTACTTTGTTTGTTGCGTAACAATATTTTTAAAATTTTTTGCTAAAATTTTTTTTAGATTATAAAGCTATTTTACGCGTTTCTATATTAACAATATCTTTTTTTCAATAGAGTTGTTCTTAACTTTATAGTAGATCTTTGAATTGTAATTGTATATTAAGTAGAACAACAAAATTTTAACTAAAATATAATAACTATTGTTGTAGACAAATTTTGCTATTAACAATAGATTTGTTTATTTTGTCTATTTAGTATTAGCGTAAGTGCAAAAATAGTATTTAAAAATTTAATTTTATTGTTTAATTAAATTATTTGTCTAAAAATAAAAGACAATACTTAATTGTCTTTTAATTTGTATATAAAAACATATAGCAAATTAAAAAATACTAGTAAAGATAGATTTTCTATTATTTACTATATTAGCTAATATTTCGAAATATAAAACAATTTTATCGAAAAATACTTTCGCTAACTTTGCGATATTAATTCTAATAATTATAGATATATATCTAATTATTTTTGTATAGCAATCGACTATTACAAAAATCGAGTTATATACAACTTTATAATGTTTGTTTGACAATAAGTTTGTTACAAAGTTTATAGTAATTTTCTTTTATAATTTCTTTACTACAAATAAGAATTAAAGCTTATTATACAACTTATAACAAGAAACTTTAATATATTAATAGATATTATATATTTTAATATACGCTTTTATCTACTTATTGTAGACAAATTAGAAATACTTTTGCTAAAGTAAATTTAGAATTTTTTTAACTTCAAAATATTTTGTCAAAAAATTGTTATAATTCTTGCGAATTAACTTTTTTCTAATAATTGTATTTTTTAAAATATAGAGCAATTTATTATATTTAACAAAATTCTTTTAATCTAGAACTTATATTTTTTGTTTATAACAAAACAATTTTTCGATCTTAATACAAATTTTTTCAACTTAAATGTTTTTAGTCTAAAAATTCTTTATTAAGAATTTTATTAATTTCTAAGATTTCTTATACAATTTCTTTGATATATTTTTAATTACTTTTCTTAAGATAACAATCTATATATTAGCTAATTAAAATAAAGATACTAGTTTTTTAAAAACTTTCTTTCTACTTTATAATTGCAAAATCTTCGCGTTACTAATAGATATTTCTACTAATTGTAATACAAAAGTTAAATTATTTAATATCTTTTATTTGCTTTGCGTTAGCAACTTTTTGTTAGACAACAATATTAACTTATTTTAAAATATAAAAATTAGATTATCTAATATCTTTTGTCTGCTTTGTGTTAGCAAATTTTTGCTAAATAATAATAATAATTTGTTTTGCAATATTAATAGCAATTTTGTATTTAACAACAAAATCTTTTTATAATTAAGATATCTTAACAATCTATTTGTTAGATTTTTTTTATTTAAACAATAAAAGATTTCAAAGTTATAGATAGCTAACTTAAGTATTTAGCAAACTTGTCTTAAGTTTAGCTTCTTTTAATTTATAAACTCTTTAAGATTATTGTAATTTAATTATATCTTAATAGAATAAATACTATTTTTTAGATAATATCTTTATTGTTTAAAAGCGATTACAATAGTTAGCAATTTCTAATTATATATTTTATAATTTTGCTCTATTAAAATTATCTTTTGCGATTAGAATATTATTAAGCGTTAATTTTTGTTGTTATTTTGTTAACTTAAAATACTCGCAATTGTAAAGTTAGACGTGTTAGTTTTTACTTTAATTTTTTTGTCTAAATTGTAGTAATAGAGTAGTAGAATCGATATAAAGATATTGCAAAGCTAACAAAATATTTGCTCTACTTTATTCGATTAAACAAAAAAGTTAAATTTTTTGCTATTCTTACTTTCTTTTAATAGATTAATAAGAGAGATAGCTTTTTTCGAATAATAATATATAAAATATTTATAAAAGTTTATAAAGCTCAAAAATATTTAAAGCTTGCAATAAGTTTTCGATTTAAATTATTTTTTAATTGTTTTAATTTTTTTTAAATCTATCTATATATTTTCGAGAAATACAATAAAATTTAGAAATTTAATTTCTATAGTATTAAATTTACACTTTTTTAGATTAATATACAACAAATACTTGCAAAAACGTTTTAATATTTGTCTAATATAATATTAGTACTTTGTCGAATTATTGCTATATATAAGTATATTATTTATATAGATTATGCAAGTTATATTAATTAGCTTTTGCAATATTTTATTAATATAAATCTAAAAGATTGCGAATATGTTTGCTAGTCTAAATAGTATAATTTAATACTTAAAATATTTATAGTACGTGCAAAATATTGTCTTCTATTTATTATTGCGTTTAATATAAATACAATAGTAGATATTCTTCAAATTTAAGACAATAAAGCGCTTTGCTCTATATAGACAATCTAGCGTTTTTGTAATTAGAAACAATAAATAACAATTTTTAATAGTAATTGTATTTAGACTTCTATAATTAATATATAAATATAACTTATTGTTCGATTTTAATACAAATAAAATAGAAATATTTACAAACAAAACTAAATACTTAATTTAATTTTTAACTAATATATTATCAAGATATTGTCGAAGTATTGTTAGCTTATTTTATAAAAGATTATAAAGAGATATAAACAATAACTTTTTATTGTTCTAAAGTTTAATAGTATAGTTTTTTCTTTTTAATTTTAATAGAATTTTAATTAATTTATTATTATAGACATCTTTTAGATCTTTTAATTTTAATACAATCGAAGCTTCGAGTATTTTTGCAATATTAAATCGAGATTTGAGAACAATAAATTTTAAAATATATCTAATAATTCAATAACTTTAGAGAACTTATTAAAATTAATAAAGTCGAAAAAAGTATTGTTTTTAAAGTCGAAGAATAACTCGAGAGATAAAGTATTTCTAGGGTCTAAAAAAAATAAAATTTCAAATAAAATAGATAAATCTAGCTTAGAGTTCTCGATATAATTCGAGAATAAAATAGCTCTTTATTGTTGTTATAATATTGTTACAAAGAGCTTGTTCAATTTAGTTTTTACAAAATTTAGAAATTTATTAATAGCATTCGCAATATTAGATTGCGTAAATAGAATTATAGACAAGCGTATATTGTTTTTTTAACAACTAGTTTTGCTATAATTAATATTAGAGCTAAATAATATTTGCTTATTGTTTAGTTAATAAACTTCTAATATTTATTAAATCTTGTCTTTGTTATTTATTATACAATAGATATACTTTTTCTTGTATTTTATTAAAACTAAGAATCGAGTATAGTTCTAGAACTTTTGTTAATTAATACTTAATTAAGTTTTTAACACTTTTTTCTATTAATTAATGCGCCAAATATACTTGTAGTTATAGAGATATTCGATACTTGTTTTAAAAGAAATAACAAAATATTCGATAACAAAAAAAATATTGCAATATAAATTAACTATTTAAATAATCTTTGATTAAAGATTTATAATTAAGTTAGTATTTTTAATTATAATACTAATCTTTTGTATTAAGATCTAATTAAAACATTTAATATATCTATTTATTTTAAAAAAGACAACAATTGTTAATTTAATATATATTTTGCGCTTTTTGCGTTAAACTTAAAAAACTTTATTTATATATTTATTGTTGTTGTTAACGCAAATACAAGTATATTTATTGTCTTTATACTTAAATTTGTCAATATAGCGCTTAAAGAAAATTAGTAGACTAATTTTATTTTTGTTTTTAAAATATTTTATTTGCAAATACTTAATCTTTTTATTTAGTTAAATACAAACGTAACAAATATTATCGAAATTGTCTAGAGATATAGATTTTATAACGTCGATATAAATAAGATTGTTTTTTTAGCAATTAGATCTAATAGAGATTCGATAGAATATTGTTTTGCTTTTTGTATATGCGCAAGAAACACAAGTATTATTCGAAGATAATTTAATAAAATCGAAAACATCTTTGCAAATCAACTAATAGATATTTTGTTTATCTAAATAATTAAGTTGTTTGTATTATATAATTATTGCATTCTTATTAATTGTTAATAAAGTAATAGCAACAACAAAGAATACAATAAATATTTTTAAATTTAGAAAATAGAGATCGAAATCTTTAACTACTCGAACTTGTTAAATATTAATAAAAAAATTATAACTAATAATTCTTCGAACAATATTAGCGTCTTTTAACTAACTATAGAAAATTAAATTGTAGAAAAAGTTAAGTATATATTATATATTGTAAATTATAATATAATAAACTCTTTTGTCTTTGTATCTAACAAATAGACAAATATTTTCAATATCTATAATAAATAAATTGTTCTCTATATTTTTAACTAATTGTTAAAATATTTTTGAATAGAACACAAAGATACTAGAATCTTCAAATATATATTGCAAACATTCTATATCAAAAATCTATTTGCGCAAGAGATAGTTAACAATAAAAGCTAATATTATAGTTATAGAAGTAAACAATCTAGAAATTGTAGATAGAATTGTTACAACAACAAAAATAGAATAATATTTATAAACTATTATTTTAGTAGTCTTTTACTCTTTATTGTTGTTGTTCTTATTTTTGTTTTTGTTAAACTTAAACTTAAACTTGTTTTTATCTTTTTTAAATTTAAATTTCTTTCAATCTTTCTTTTGATTATTGTAATTTTAACAATATTTATTTTTGCTATTGTTTCGATTGTTTTCGAAACTATTGTTTTTTAAAACAAAATATAGTTCTAAGTATAAATTTTAGCAATTTGATTGTTAATAATCGATTTTTTCGCAATTTGTGCACTTCTTTTGTTTAATATATACGAAGCTAGAATTGTTAACAACAAAAAGCGTATTCTTTGTAGTAATAGTTAGTTTAGTAGCTACTATTAGAATTAAGATAATATTAATAGTCGAGATATCTATTAAATTAATATATTAAATTTTGTAATTATAAATAATAGCAAACAACTTTTGCTTTCGAATATTATTGTTGTAAAAAAACTTATACTTAAATATTTATCAATTAATAAAAAAGCAAACAATATTATTAAAATCGACTAAATATTTAAAGATAAATTAGTTCTTATTTATAGCTAAATTGCTCAAATAAATAGATAGTTTATCAATAATATTGCAAAACTTAATTTTGTACTTGTTAATATTCTAAAAGTTAAAAATCTTAAGAAACTCGAATTTAACAAAAATTCTTATTAGTATATTTAATTTTTTAGACTTGCATATTTTAACAATCTTTTAATAAATCTTTTTAATTAGATCGATCTTCTTTATATTATAATATAGATTTTTATTAACAATATTTTGGAGCGCATTTATACACTTCTTGTTGTCGATATTTTATTTAACTTGTTCTTCAATAATTATATTAAATAAATTAATAGATCTAATATTCGATTCGACGTATTTTCAAAGCTTAATTTATTTAAAAATTTCAAACAAATTTTGTTTTTAGATAAGAAAACTTATATTATTGCTAATTTTAGCAATTTGTTTAAGAGTTGCAAGAAAGAACGCGAAGATACTAATAATTATAATAGTATTAATATAATCTGCTATTAAAGCTCTATTAATAGCTCGTAAGCAATAGACAATAGCACTAGTAAATATAGTAAAAAGACGCAATTATATAGTAACAGTTTCGATAAAGATATTTTAGCTATTAGATTACAAAGATTAAGTAAATTAACAAAACCCAAATTAGATATTTAATTCGATAGATATTCTTCAAAGAGTTTAGATAAAGAAGATAGCTAAATATATTTTTTTTTGTTAATAGTATCGATTTGATCGATCTTGTTAATTATAAATTAAGCAAAGTTTTAGTAGATAAACAATTAATAAATTTTTAAATAAGTCTTATATTTTTGTTGTTCTATCTTAAAATTATAACAAATATAGATTTGAACAAACTTAATAAATTTAATCTATTTGAAAAATAAAGTATTAATAGATAATTTCTGATTAAATTGTTGTTTTCGCTTAATTGTAGATAAAGTTTGTTAACTATCTAAAATCTAACTAAATTATTTAATCTTTTTATTCTTCTTTTTAATCTTAACAATTATAAGAGTAGCAATATTATTTTGTGTCTTTGCAATTGTTAAATCGATCTTTTTAGTCTTCTTATTTTAATAAAACTAAATATTAGTTTTTTTGATTTAAATCTTTTGTATCTTTGCAATAATTAAGAACTTTTCAATTCTATTTAAATAAAATTGATTATTATTTGATCGAGAGTTGCGTCTAGACGCTACTTTCAAAGTAATTAATAAAACTATTTTAATTTTCAAAATATATTTGCGATTTAGTTTACTAATCTGTTTTGTATATTTTAGTAAAAGAAATTAACTAGCACTTGTTTTAGTTATCGAGCTAACAAATTAATTTATTTGATTGTTAATAAGAGAATTTTCTAGTAAATAGAAAACCAAAGATTAAAAAAACTAAATAACTTAGTTTTCTTATTAATACGTCGAAATAGAATCTTGTTTTGCTTTGATAATATGTCTTCGACTAATTATTAGCTATCTAATTATTGATCTCCAGTTGTATAATTGTTATATAATTAATTTTTCGATTTCTTAGAGCTTACTATTAATAGATATCTATTAAAAATAATTAGTGTTCTTCGACAAAAACAACAAATTGTAAATAAAATAAACTTAGTTGTTTTTACAACTTATATTAGCTCTTTTAGTAAAATATTCGTATCTAGAATCTTTGACTAAATATCAACTATTTAATTGTTAATAATTAAAGATTTTAGTTGTTCAAATAATTGAGAGATCGATTATACAACAAGTTTCGATAGTCTTTCAACTATTATTTCGACAATATTATAGTATTGATATTTCAATTTTTAAAATAATAATAATCTAAGTATCTAGATAATTAATTGTTAGCTTTTATATATTAAAAATTAACAAGAATTTAGCTAATTGTAGTAATTGTAAATCTATTGTTAGTTCGATTTATTAGTTATGTTTCAAATATTCTAATTAACAAGCAAATAAGTTTCTTGCTTTATTTCGAACTTATAATTTGTTAAAATAATAGATAGTAGAACGCTTAGTTTCTATATAGAAGCTGGGACTTTGTCTATCTATATATATTTGGTTGGAGCTACCCGGACCGATCACGTGATGTCGGGCCGGGTAGTGCCGGGCCGGGTAGTGCCAGCACTAGGCTAGATCGGTTACAATATTCCGACAATAATTGCCGCGTTGTAAGTAGGGTGTTCAATATTATAGCTATAAATAAATGTCAATCATAGCAATATATAGACAATCTAGGAAGATTTGACTTAAGAATATTATCTTTCTACGCTGAAGACAATTGATCTTTCTAGAGCTAGACTAGGTTTAGATTCTTTATCTTTCTTACGTGCGCTCTGTTGCAGATGGATGGAGAAATCATTGTCTCAAGGGTATGAACCCAATTATTTCACTGTCTTGACACTTTCCACAGTCTTAGACTTCCTCCACAAATCAAATAGACCCAATCTATCAAGTCTGTTCCAATTGGACGGTGTTGTCAGATCAGAAGCTCACTACCAAGGCTCTACATTTGAAAAGTATGGTCAAAAGATAAGAAATTATTTTCGTCCGGTCGTATTCCCCGTACGTGTCCCACAATGATCATTGTAATATTCAACGCTAACAAATTATCAGAATGGCAAGGCGCTGGACTACAAATTCGGAGATTCTGGGTTGGATCCCCAGGACGATCGGCGCTCGAATCTTTTGGAAGCTGGTATCGACATTATGGGAGGGGAAATAAGGAATTTTAATTTTCGTCCAGACCTGGGTTTCTTTTTCACAAAATTCAATGATGAATGCCGCCTCGGACTCGGCTGTAGCTGCTCATGGTACTTGTATGCAGAGTCATCAATCTGGTTTTCCGAGGATTAGTTCTTGAAAACGGGTCGGCCGTGTTGCTAATAATGCTTTGCGAATCTAGGGCCTTGGCTTGTACTGAGGCAAAGGTATCCTTTGAAACCATGCGGGCGGTCGGTCACATATCTGTGACTGTACCGAAGCAAGCTATACATGAAGCCAGTACTGGAGCTGGTAGGTTCAAGATACATCATAATTTCGCGCCCATCTCTCGCTTAGCCTGTTCTCTCAACACTCTCTTCAAGATCTTCCCGCTGGCCGTTTTCGGGATCTCAGGCACAAACACCACACCACCATTGAGCTGCTTATACTTCGCCAACTTACCAGCAACATGCGCCTTCAGCTCCGCTTCCATCAGCTTTTCACCAGCCTTTCCAGGTCTCCTGACCACATAAGCCCGAGGTAATTGCCCGTCGTCCGGGCCCGCCGGCACACCAATGACAGCCACATCCACGATCTTGGGATGGCTCAGCAGCACGGCTTCAAGTTCTGGGGGTGCGACTTGGAAGCCGCGGACTTTGATGAGCTCCTTCTTGCGGTCAACGATGTACCAGAGTTTGGTTTCTGCGTCGCAGGAGACGATGTCGCCGGTGTGGTAGAAGCCGTCGCGGTCGAAGGCTTCGTTGGCGGAGGGGTTGTTAAGGTAGCCTGGGATCACTGTCGGGCCGCGGATGCAGAACTCGCCGGGGGTGTTGTATGCCGTAATTTCGTTGCCCTCGTCGTCGACTAGTCTATAGAGTTGTCAGTAGTGAGTTACACAGCACTGCTGGGTGGTAGACGCACTTCGTGTCAATATTCGGCAGTGGCCGCCCGATGCTGCCAGTATCGTCATGCTCTGGGTAGGGATGGCGTGTCGCGAGGCACGAGAGCTCCGTCATACCTGGAACGGAGTCAGTCTTGTCGTGGAATATGCGGTGGAGGCGCTCACCCCAAACCTGCGTAAAAGGCGCATTGGCGCTCATCAACTGCTGGAACCGCTTCTGAGGGCCGATTCCTAACGCTGCAGCACCGCAAACTGCGGTTCTCAGAGACTTGAGGCTGTACTTATCTGTCAAATCAGACATGATGGTTGCAATGACAATAGGCGGCACTATAATCAAGTCGGTGATTTGATAGTTCTCGATTGTTTGGAGAAAGCCTTCAAGCTCAAAGCGCCGCAACACATAGGAAGCGTGACCGGCTTTAAGCGTTGTGGTGTGAGCGATGGGAAAGACAGCTGCATGAAACATGGGCAGACAGAGAATTCTTCGAACATCGTAGTCCTTTCGGTCGAGATTCCAGCAGATAGTGTGCTGGGCCACAAGGTTGTAATGACTGATCATTGTGGCCTTAGGGAGGCCAGTAGTGCCGCTGCTAAACAACCTTACGGCTTCAGTATCTTTGGCTGTCTGTAGGTTGTCGAAGCGCAGCCAATCGTCCTCGCCCTTATCCAGTAGTGTTTCCCAAGATTGGAATCCCTGCGGAAGAGGTTGGCCACGGACGTTGAAAATCAGTATGTTGGATTTCGGAATGTTACACTCCTCAGCACCCGCTAGAATTGATTGTAGCGTCTCCGGTTCTGTGATCAGATACTTGACATCCGCAGTGCGAATATGATGCACGAGCTCATACGGCGTGTACCCAGGGTTCGTCCCAGCGAAGATACCTCCGGCGCCGATGGTGCCTAGGACGAGCATCGAGTACATGATGTCGTTGAAGGCGTGGAGACAGACGACATCCTTCTGTCCTGGGCGTACACCCCATCTTTTTAGGCCGGCAATCAATTTACGTACGATGGCCTTGGCTTGATTGTTGCTGATGGTCCGCTCAGGCCTCGCAGCGTCGTGATAGATCTATACGACCTCAGCTTTCTCGGGGGCTCGCGGGAGAGAAACATACAGGCCTGTTAGGGTCGTAGGAAACATCGTCGAAGATCCATGAGTTGATATCCTTGGTAGGTATGGGGATGGTTTGCTCCGCTAAGAAGACCATGATGAAGCTGGGACCGCAGTCGATACCAGACTACTTTGTGAAAGGAAACATATGCTGTCTCGTCGGATAGCGCACTGCATGCGGTACAGCATTGGATTACTACGTGCTGCTCTTGAGAAGCAACGTGTTTGAATCGGAGATGACCAAGCTGGGACTTGGCAATACCGGAGGCATATGGAGGCCGTCAATGGCCAATGCAGCAAAGCGTACGTTGGAATAGATAGAACTAGGAGCGAAGGATCAGCAGCTCCTTCAATCAGCGAAAAGAAGCGGTGATCCAAGTTGGCTTACTAACCATGATCGTTAATAATACCCTAAGGATACCTTCGACGCTTCAGAGAGGGATTGAGATCACGTGCCTGCCAAGAGCACACTGAAACATCGCTTACTCGGCAGTGCTGCGGTAGCTACCCTCCCTTGAAACAGAGAAGCCATTGACCAATGACGCAACAGCGCCGCCCCATCGCCAATTCCTCAGACGTGACTCTCCTCCTCTTCCAAACCCCAGTAGTGACGCCCTTCCTCCAGAACCATCCCTCAGACTCTCCTTGCCCACAGCATACAGCTCTCACTACCTTGACCACTTCATCCGCATTCCAAGATCCCATCTCTCTACAAGCTCATCTCCTTCCTCCACAGCTCTCGCGAGCATGCGTCCTCACCCTCCTACCCTCCTCCCACCGCTCCTCGCCCTCCTCACCATCACCCACACACAGCCCACCGACAACTTCCTCACCACCATGCCCACCTGCTGGCAGACCTGTTTCCAGAGCCAGTTCCCCAACTGCCCCAATCAAAATACAACGGACACCGCTACTTTATGCACGTGCATCCACCCAACCCCTTCGACTGCACCAAAGCGTGTTCCATTTACTAACAACCACAGGCGTCTGCGGCACCGCCCTAGCCCAGCCCTCCATGTTCTCTTCCCTCATCACCTGCGTCACCGACAACTGCAACGCCCACGCGGATCCCACGGCGCTCACAGTCCCTTTAGGTTCTTGGGCGACGGCATGTAACACCCTTGAGCATCCACTGCCGAGTGGGGAAGTGCAGAGCGCGGAGATTGCGGTGGCGACGGGGACGGCAAGCTCCATGACAGGCTCCACGACGGCATCAAGCAGTGCAACCGCAACGAGCAGTCACGCTACCGGGGGCAAAGGGTCAGGCGATGGGTCGTTGGTGGATCTGGCGAATATGGCGACGCGGCAGCGCGCGAGGAGCATGCTGGGCTTGACGGTGGGCATTGTGGCTGGGGTGGTAT
>JAABUW010003967.1_pt1 | contig 20514 bp, 16 predicted proteins | sample 5560081 | NCBI WGS metagenome assembly JAABUW01 (sample SAMN10711882, study PRJNA513363) | rock metagenome | isolation source: Antarctica rocks | place: Antarctica: Victoria Land, Knobhead sud
CGGCGTCAAGCCGCATTTGCTCTAGCAGCACGGTTTTACCGACGCCACGGAGACCGACCATCAAAACACTCTTCGCAGAGTTCCCTACCCGGATGCGCGCAATCGCTACCCGTACCTGCTCCCGGATTTTGTCGCGCCCGGCAAGTTCTGGGGGTGGCGTACCAGCGCCAGGAGCATACGGGTTCCGTACTGGATCCATAGACATAGCCTCTTTAGGGAGTTTATGTCACATGCATAAACTTCGTAAACTTAGTATTAAAGGGGGAGGCGCCTGAATCCGGCTGCCACATCGACCTGAGAGAACCCACCCAACGACAAACCGCATTGTCATAGTCAATGTGTCGCGACTCCGCAGCGTGACGAGGGAATTGGAAGGTTCTTAGTTCGCGATCACTGACGAGAACCCGACTTGATGCAACAGAGCCGCCGGGCTGCGTAGCGGAAGTTGTCTGTTCTAACCGAGCAGCTGGGGTTGTGGGCGGTTCCGTCAAATTTGGGGGTTGTCTTGAAGGCCTCGAACTCGCCATTCTGGGCGGCGGTAGCGGTTCGGGCGAGAAGGGTCTGTTGCTGGGCGGAAGAGAGCGGCTGGAAGGTGTTGGCAGCCTGGAGGGTGGAGGTGAGGACTTCGGGTTTGTCCATGCCGACGATGACGACGGAGACTGGCTGCGAAAGGGAGAAGTGGATGGCCGGTTTGGGATCGACAGTGCCGGATCTAAGAATCGCACCTCCGCCGAAGGTTTTCATGGCGAGCACGCCGATGCCCTGGTCGTTGCAGACGGGACGACCTCTTTCAGGAACGAACGAAAGTGAGGATCCATTAGGTTGATGGGCATCTGGGCGGTGTCGAAGTGGAAGTTGTTCTTCTTGGCGACTTCGAGCATGCGGAGGTGGACAGCTGGGTCTTTGTGGCCGGTGAAGCCGATGTAGCGAATTTTGCCGGCTTCGCGTGCATCGCGAGCAGCTTCCATAGCGCCGCCTTTGGCGAAGATGTGGTCGGGATCTTCCATGCGGATGATCTCGTGAAACTGGACGAGGTCAATGACGGGAGTGCGAAAGCGGGACAGGGACTCTTCAAGCTGGTGTGTTGCGACGGTCCGACAACATGAAGTCGATCAGCCGGCCATGCTTGTCAACGGCCCGGAACAGATACTTCCACCGGCCACCGACCTCCACATACGTCTCGTCCACGCGCCATGAGGTCGCTCGGTAGCCCAGATCCCAGCGCACTCGCTTCTCCAGTTCAGGAGCATAACGATGCACCCAGCGCATGATGGTCGACGGGTTCACTTCCACGCCGCGCTCCAGCATCATCTTCACAAGATCGCGATAGCTGATGCCGTACTTGCAGTACCAGCGAACACACACCAGAATAATCTCGACAGGGAAACGACGGCGCTCGAACATGACCCATCCTACCGCCGCGTCCTGCCTTGGGGCCTCGCAGACAAGGTTAATGCAACAGAGCCAGGTCGGTCGGGGTGAAGCCGTTCCAGTACGCGTGTCGCAGCGGCGCGTAGGCGCGACGCTCATCTCCTGCATTGTTGACCAGAATCATGAACCCGATCGTCAGGCCGCGGAGCAGATCGAGCGAGAGCAGCCGCTGTGGTTTGCGGAGGGTTTGTGGCGCAACGACCGCCGAACCGGCAAAGGTCGAACCCGAGATGGTCGAGTCGGGGATCGTCATGCATGCTCCGCGTCTGGGATGGAGACGACAAGGATGGAGGTGAACACAGTGAGGCTAATTAGACCATAGTGGCGCGGCTACGTTTTCAGAGAGGCAAAGATTCCGGTTTACGTGTCGAGTTGTATAGTGTACTAGTTATCTAGCAAAAACAGGCGGGTCGATTCCAAATTCTGACATAGGCGGTCAAGTGATGACACATCGTCGTTTTCCTCTTATTCTCCTTGTTGTTTGCGGCATCCTGCTGGTTGCAGGAGACGGAGTAGCCCAGGTGGTCAAGGGCACGATCGGTGGAGTGGTGACGGACGCATCGGGCAGTGTGATTTCCAACGCGGCTGTGACGGCTACCGAGGTCGATACCGGATTTCTTCAAAAGACAACGACAAAGGGTTCCGGCGTCTACCTCTTTCCGGTGCTCAACCCGGGCAATTATGAGGTGAAAGCCACCGCGAAGGGGTTCCAGACGCTGACCCAGATCAACACGCATCTGCAGGTGGGCGCCTCGGTAACGCTGAACTTCACCTTGCAGGTTGGCGCGGAGCAGACGGAGGTGACGGTCAATGCATCCTCCACCCAACTGCTCGACACCACGACGCCGGAGTTGGACAACACGCTCGAGAACGTACAGGTACAGGAGCTTCCCGTACAGGACCGCGACATCATGGCGCTGGTGCGGGTACTGCCGGGCGTTGTCTCGACGCAGCCTTCGACGGTCATTGGCGCCGTTGGGAACCGAAACTTCTTTGACAATGGTTTTGCCATTAATGGAAGCCGAACCAGCTCCAATGAAGTTCTCCTCGATGGTGTGCCGGACACCATCGGCGATTTCAACGGCATCGCGGTTGTTCCGCCCATGGGTTCAGTCAGCGAGTTCAAGCTTGTCAGCGGTGTGGCCTCGCCCCAGTACGGACGCACCTCGGGCGGCATAGTAAATATCACTACGCTTGGAGGCGCCAACAAATATCATGGCGACCTCTATCTTTTTCTGCAGAACAGCGCCTTCAACGCGAACGGATGGCAGAACAATCATAATCATGTGAAGCGGGCGTCCGCGGATCGGGCTCACTTCGGCGGAAGCTTGAGCGGCCCTGTAACCATTCCGCATCTCTATAACGGGCATGACAGGACGTTTTTCTTTGTGAACTATGAGGGGAGGCGCGAAAGAAATCCGTTCTCTCCAACGCCGTATACCGTGCCCACGGATGCCGAAAAAGCAGGTGACTTCTCAGCCGCTCCCTATACCATTTACGATCCAGCTACAACGAAGTGCGCAAACCAGGCGTGCACGGTTTATACGCGCAGCCCGTTTCCGGGAAATATCATCCCAATACAACGGGAAGATCCCGTGGCCAAGGCCCTTCTGAGCTACTATCCAGAGCCTAACGTTCCGAACGCCGGCTTTCAGAACAATTACGTCTTCGGCGGAACGAGCCCTCTACACAAGAACCTCTACGATATCCGTATCGACGAAAATCTATCGAGCAAGCACAACCTGTTTGGACGGTACACAGCGGAAAAGCACACGACCACCAATCCCGACTACTTTGGCAGCGGCGCGTCGAGCGGACGAACGATCGCTGACACATTTCACAACTTCGTCTTCGGAGACGACTACACGATTGGGTCCTCGCTAGTGAATGATCTCCGGCTCGGCTATGCAAGGGCCCGTGCCAATCAGATCCCAGCGAGTCTGGGCTTCGATCCGCAGAAGCTTGGATTGCCTCCCTACATCACCCAGTTCGCAAGTGTCCTGGAGTTCCCGAACGTGAGTGTGGGCGGCCATGTCTCCACGACTTCCCTGGGCGCGCAAGGCTATAACAACCAGCCACGCGATACTCTCAGCCTGAGTGAGGGCCTGATCTATACCAAGGGCAATCACAACATGCGTTTCGGAACGGACCTGCGCCTCTACCGGTTCTTCCCCTTCCAGACAATCAATCCTACCGGCGCATTTTCTTTTAGTGACTCCTTCACGCGGGCTAACCCGCTGGCGCAGGATTCAACAACCGGTCAAGCGCTTGCTGCCCTATTTTTAGGCGCTCTCGATCCTGGGTCCTTCGATGAGTATGTGACGAAGCTCACCATCTTCCATCACTATTACGCCTTTTATGGGCAGGACACCTGGAAGGTCACGCCCAAACTTACGCTGAACTTCGGTCTGCGCTGGGAGCGGGAGTCGGGAACGGCGGAGTCTCATAATCGTCTGACCTACTTCGATCCAGACGCACCCTCTCCGCTCGCGGGCCAGGTTCCGGGCCTGGCTCTCAAAGGCACACTGAAGTTCACCGGCGACGGCAATCCCCGCACGTCAACGGACACTCCATACACCGCTTTCTCGCCGCGCGTAGGTCTGGCCTATGCTCTGGATGACCGCACAACGCTTCGCGCGGGATATGGGATCTTCTATCTGCCGTTATCGCTGGAGCCGTTGTCGGCGCAGGGCTTCAATGTGCAGGACAACACTCCCCAAAGCGACACAATCACGCCAACTGTGTTCCTGAAAGACCCGTTTCCGAATGGGCTGATCCGACCGACCGGACGTGCGGCGGGAGAATCGGTCGATCTGGGTCAGGCCATCACGGTCGCGTACCAGCACTTTGGAACAGCCTATCCATACAACCAGATGTGGAACTTGTCCTTTCAGCATGTTTTCGGACAGAATCTATTATTCGAGATCGATTATGTTGGCAGCCGCGGCGTTCATCTGCCGCTCAATGCGCTGTCGCAGAGCCAGTTGCCGGACTCCTATCTGGCGCAAGGATCGTTGCTGGCAAAGAAGGTACCCAATCCGTTCTATGGAATATTCACCACCGGATCGTTATCGGGAAAAACGGTGCCGCAGGGGCAGCTTTACAGTCCCTATCCGCAATACAGCAGCGTCACGTACTATCGTCCTAACTTGGGCGATAGCTCCTACCAGTCTTTGCAACCCAAAGTCGTAAAGCGTTATTCCAACGGTCTTTCGGTCCAGGTTTCGTATAACTGGTCAAAGACGTTCGATACGGGCGGGGTTGGCAATGGCGCTGCGTTTACCGACTCTACAGCCATCCAGGACGTTTACGATCTCAAGGCGGAGCGGGCCCTCTCCGACCAGGACGTGCCGAACGCCCTGCTGGCGAGCGGGGTGTACGATCTACCCTTTGGCCATAAACGGCGATTTGGCTCAAACGTAAACAAGCTGGTGAATGCAGTCGCCGGAGGTTGGCAGGCGACCGGACTGTGGATCTGGCAATCGGGCCGGCCACTGTCGTTTTCAGCAGCGAACAACAACCTTGGCTTCAACAATCCGCGCGAACGTCCGAATCTCGTTCCAGGCACCATCCCGTACTTTCCGCTTAGCCAGGCGCGAGCCAATATCCGTAAAGGCGGCCTCTGGTTCAATACGGCAGCCTTATCGCAGCCGGCGCCATACACCTTCGGCAATGCGCCGCGCAACCTGGGAAGCGTGCGCACGGATACTTACAAGGACGTCGATTTCAGTCTTCATAAGAACTTCGATCTGACGGAGAGAGCGAAGCTGGAGTTGCGTGCAGAGGCCTTCAATGTGCTTCAACAAACGGTCTTTTCCGCCCCAACGACTTCGCTCACGTCCTCGACATTCGGTCAGGTGTTCGGCATAGCAAACCAGCCACGCGTGCTGCAGTTCGCGTTTCGGGCAACTTTCTAACTTGCCTAGACACCACAGGTAATTTGATCTAACGTCTGCACTGGAGCGTTCTCGTGAAAGCATCGAAGGTCCCGGCTCCGTCGCAAACACGTGGGCCGGGACAGCTCCGTGCGTCGCACTTCGCGATCTTGCTCGTTCCATATATGGCGTTGCTCGTGCCGGGTTTTTACGCGCGCGAAACGCCGGAGCTTGCCGGCGTGCCGTTCTTCTACTGGTATCAGTTTCTGTGGGTCATCCTCAGCGCCTCGCTGACCGGCGCCGTGTACTGGAGGACGCGGCGGTAGTGTTGGCTCTGGGGCATACCACCGAGTTAGCGGTGTTCCTCGGGTTCTTCGCAGCCGTAACCGTGCTGGGGTTTGTCGCGTCTCAATGGCGTGCCGGCAAGCATACGAGCGTTGCGGACTGGGGGCTTGGCGGAAGGCAGTTCGGCACACTCGTCACGTGGTTTCTGATCGGCGGCGACTTCTATACCGCGTACACCATCATCGCGGTTCCAGCGCTCGTGTACGGCGTCGGCGCGGCAGGGTTCTTCGCGCTTCCCTACACCACCCTCGTCTATCCGTTCGTCTTCCTGGCGATGCCGCGATTCTGGTCGGTGTGCCAGCGCCACGGGCTGGTAACCTCCGCGGACTTTGTGCGCATACGGTATGGAAGCCACTGGCTCGCCACCGCGGTCGCGGTAACCGGAATCGTTGCGGTGATGCCTTACATCGCGCTGCAGCTCGTCGGCATGCAGGTGGTGCTGGTGCAGATGGGGATCGCCGGATCGAGCACGCTGATGCGGGATCTGCCTGTAACGATCGCGTTCCTCATCCTGGCGATCTATACCTATTCGGCTGGGCTGCGCGCTCCCGCGCTGATCGCGTTTGTGAAGGACATCATGATCTATATCGTCGTGATCGCCGCGATCCTTGTGCTGCCGCTGCGCTACGGCGGCTACGCTCACATCTTCCGTGCAGCGGGTGTTCACTACGCCACGCAGCATGGCGCAGCCTCGCTCATCTTGCCCCCTGCCGGGTTCAGCGCCTATGCGACGCTGGCGCTGGGCTCCGCGCTTGCGGCGTTCATGTACCCGCATACGGCAACCAGTATTCTCGCGTCGGCCAGTGGACGCGTGATCCGGCGCAATGCGGTTCTGCTGCCGGTCTACACGTTTCTTCTCGGGCTTATCGCCTTACTGGGAATCATCGCCGCAGCGGCCGGGCTGCAGGTGACGGACAAGAATCAGGTCGTCCCCGCGTTGCTGGCGCAGACATTCCCGCGCTGGTTTGTAGGGTTCTGCTTCGCCGGCATCGCGATCGCGGCGCTGGTTCCCGCGGCGATCATGTCGATCGCCGCGGCGAATCTCTTCACCCGCAACATCTTCCTCGAGTACATGCAACCGGCGGCCAGCGAAGCGAAACAGGCGCAAGTGGCGCGGCTTTGTTCGTTGTTCGTCAAATTCGGCGCGCTCAGCTTCGTGCTCTTTCTGCCCGCGCAGGAGGCCATCGACATGCAACTGCTGGGAAGCGTCTGGATCCTGCAGACGTTTCCCGCCATCGCTTTGGGCCTGTGGGGCCGCTGGTTTCATGACCGCGCCCTGTTGGCTGGATGGGCCGCCGGGATGACCTTCGGAACCTACCTCAGTTACCTGCAGCGGATGAAGAGCTCGGTCTTTCCGGTACACCTCCCCGGGTTCTCGGGAGAGATCTATATCGGCGTGCTGGCGCTTGGGCTGAACCTCGCTGTGTCGTTCCTGTTGACGATCTCTCTCGATCTCCTGCGGGTCCGCAGACGGAGCGATCAGACTGTCTCTGCAGATTACCTTGCGCTAGATAAGGATGTTGTCTGACCGTTTTGCTCAAGCATCATCTGCTCAAGCGCTATCGCTCAAGCATCCAGCGACCGAAATCGCCGCGACGGATAATGCCGGAACGTGCTCCGATCCGCAGCGGGCGCAGTTCAGACCAGTGCAGTTGTTCCTTCCTGGCGAGCGCGGGCGTAGCGTTCGCGAGCGCATGGAGGACCTCCGCGCCAGTGACCGCGGCGTCCTCCATGCTGTGGAGTGTTGCGGTATCGGCCTGCCACCACCGCGCGATGCCCGCCATCTGCATCGCAGGAAAGTTGGCGGAGGAGAGCGGGAGATCGTCGTACCAGAAGATCGGATGCCCGTGTTCGACGAGCGCCTGCTGCATGCGACGAAGTTGTGGGGTATCCGCGTCGAGCGCCGCCGGCAGGATGTGGTGGTTGAGCGACCAGGAGATCACGGTGCCGGCCGCCTCCCCGGTCGCCCATTCCGTCGGATGGAGGCGGTATGCCCCGTTCGTGATATGGGTGACGCCGATACTCTTCCCAACGGCGAGCAGATTATCCGCATCGCGGGCGATCAGCGCGCCGAGCGGAATCTCGTACGGCTTGGATTGCGAGACAAAGTCCTGCCGGTCGCAGCTATGAATGTCGATCGGATACCATCCGATGCCGACGGAATCGTCGTACTGCGCGGCGCGTGAGCCGGGCTGAAAGTCGATGGCAAGGTCCTCTTCGACGATCGTGCGAAGCGGGATAATGCGGCGGGATTCGCGGATGTAAGGATGCTGCGAAAGTCCATCGTCACTCCCCATAGCGTCCGGGATCACCCGGAGTTCGGGGTAGCCGTTGCCCGCATGGTCGTCACGCGGAGCAGCATGGCGGATCCACCATGCAAACCCCAGCGAGGCGCGTTTGGCGTCCTGAAGCGCATGCGCCTGCAGCAGCGGATCGTCGCCGAGCAGATGGAAGTCGCAATGATCGTTGCTGCTCCAATTAATCATGCTGCGATCGGTGGGGAAGGCGTCGGGACGGAACTTCGCCGCGGCAACCGAACGACGGTACACCCAGAACGATCCTGGGAGGTGCGGCTCATTGTTGTAGAAGCCGTACGTTAGCAGCTTGCCGTGCCCATAGTCGACGAAAAAGGTGTAGTGCGGCAAAAAGTGTTCGTACGCCGGCGGCTTTGTCTCGGCGCTGGCCGAGGACTTACCTTCCTCGAGAATGAAAGGGTACGTAAAGCTCTGGCTCGCGTGGAGGTCGGCGATCACCGGCGCATTGCGTTCGTGCGTCTCACTCTGCGCTTCGGCGCCCTTGCGAAAGGGCAAGCCGCTGAGGGGAAGGAGTTCGCCGAGCTCCGAGGCTTCGACGAAGTACGTTCCATGCAGACGGAGATAGCGTTCATGGCCGAAGTCATATACAAGTACGCTGCGGAGGACACGGCCGTCGCGCTCGACGGCAACTGGAACGGTGTGCGTCCAAAGCTGCAGACTGCTGCTCGTCAGAGCGGGCTCGAGTATCTTCATCAGGATCTGTTGCGCCGGCTTGGGTTCAAAGCAAAGCCGTCCCACCCAGCAGCCGCCTGGGTTCGCCAGCGGCCCTTCCTTCCCTTTCGCGGTAGAGATCGCTGCCGCAACCGAAAGTGTAGTGTCCTTCCGGAAGCCGGCGTAGTATTCGCGGATCATACGGCTGAGCGCGAGGTAACTGGCCGTGCCGCCGGTGGTGTCGATGTACCGGTTATCGTCAAACGCGGAAACGCCCTGCGAGGTCGCCTGGCCGCCCACCCAGAGCGTCGGTTCCGTCATGCAAACGGTATGCTTGGCTTCGGTCGCGGCGAGCGCGGCGCTCACCCCACCGAGGCCTGCGCCGATGATGACGACCTCGCACGTCACGTCGCGGACCGGTCCAGCCGCCGGCGTGACCAGGGCTGCGCTCGCATCGCCATCCACAGTGACGCGGAGAACGTCGAGCAGCGTGTGCTGCTGCTGTGCGAGCGAGCAGGCCGCACCACAGGCCAGCGCGGCAAAGGAAAGAAACCGTAACGTCATAGCGAGGCCTCCAGCTTCCAGGGCGTCGTGGCCCACACTTCAAGTTCGGCGATGCACGCATCCTGGTCCTTCCGCTCGCACACCAGCAGCATGGCGAGTGCATCTTCGCCGGTGACGGAGATCCGCAGACCGCCGTCCGCGAAGAGGATTGCCTCACTGCGATATTGCTTCCATCTTCCGTCGACGATCTCGCCCATCAGCAGCATAGGCTGGGCGAAGGGACGCTGTGTATGCAGCGTCACGCTACCGACCGCCATCGGGAGAATCAAGAGGCGAGCAGCCATGGTAAGCGGCTGGTGGCCGAAGCCGATCACCATCACGTGAAGGTCGGTCGCAAGGAGCGGACGTCCGTCCTCGAAGACGTCGCCCGAGGTCTCGACCATCTGGACGCCGCCCTTCGGCCCGGTTACGACCACTCCGGGAAGATGCGATCCAAGCGCAAGCTTGATACCGCTCGGCATGCCGACCTCTACCCTTGCCTCACTATGGTTGACGAGCACGAAAATACGGCGTTCATCCTGTGAAGGAACACGCAGGCAATGAATGCAGCCGTCCTGCGGGTCGACAGCCTCGCTGCTCAAGCCGAATTCTTCGAGGAGCGCCTTGTAGAACGCGTGGCCGTACGTTTGATAACGGGGATCGCCGTGCAATTCGATTGGGTCCGCAGAAAAGATCACCCTCCCTCTGCCGCGTTGGAACCCCGTGACGATAGGGTGGCCGTCCGCCCCCGCCAGCAGGACCCTCGCTCCTCTCACGCGCACGGTCATCGAAGGCGCCGCGTCGTAGCGTGGCCACTCGCCGCCGGATGGCTTAGTCGCTACAGAGCTCGCGCCGTACTCGATATTGGGATACCGTTCGCTGAGGAATTCGACTCCACAAAGATCGTGTAAACGCTCCGTCCGGGTGCGGTGGCGCAGGGCGTCGAGGCTGATGTCACCCGAAACATAAAGCTGCCCACCCTCATCGACGAAGCGCCCGAGGCGCTCCATGATCTCGTCCGACGGTGTGTAGGAGAGCGGATAGAAGATCGTCCTGGTGCCGGGCGGCAGGTCGCCGAGGAACTCGTCCGTCAACGTGCCAAATCGAAGATTGGCATCGAGAAGAAGCCGTATCGCGTTCAGCTGGCCTTCGACGACGCGATGACCCTGGCCGCCCATGCGGCTGTCGCTGGCAAGCAGAACGACAGTCTCAGGCGCCTCATACTTCGGGTGCAGCGCGTGAAAGAGCAGGCCGCTGTTGCGATAGTGCGCCCTGACGTCGCGAGGGATAAGCTCGTTCGGATAGTTGATCCCCCACTCGAACGGAAGGTCGGCGGGATACTTCCAGCACCAGTTCTGTACCTTCGAAGCGCCGAGGGCGAAGCCATAGTGCGTGAGCGAAAGGAAATAACTCTGCTCATACGCCTCCGTGCGCGCCTCGATGTAGTAGCCTGCGTCCTTCCAGGCCGGATGCGTCTTCACGCCGAACTCGCCAACGTTGATTCCCTTGCCTCGCATGCTCTGATCGAGAAATCGGCAGGTCTGCGGGAAGCGGTAGTAATCCTCATTCTTCTCCGCGAAGTAGCCGAAGTTTGCCAGTTCCAGCTTGCCAAGCGCGGTCAGCAGATCGATGCCGGAGGTGGGTGACTGATAGAACTCAGCGGTCACCGGGTGCGTCGTGTCGATCTCCCGGATCGCATCACGCATCGCGTTCAACCAGCGTTGCACGAGTTCCGTGCGGAAGTGAAAATCGTCCAGCGTACGCAGGTCACCCCATTGCGTCGTACCTCCGCGAATCTGCAGTTTCCCGAGCGGCGCATCGGGTGGAGAGATGCTCCAGGCGGCACGAAGCGCGTCGTCCGTCTTGTACTTACGGCGTAGAAAATCGTTGTACAACACCTGCAGGTCGGGCACATTCGGGTCGTGCAGTTCGAGGTCGCCGTTCAGGTAGTACATGATCCCGGCGGCCTTGCCATAACGCGTTGCAAACGCCTTCGCGTAAGCTTTCTGGTCCGCAAGATCGGCGTTGCTGACCGCCGTATTGCTGAAGATCAGCATGCCCGGGAAGAAGATGCCGCCGACTCGTTGCGTATTCAGCAACATCGCGTCGACCCAGCGCCACCATGTCTCGGTAGGACGATGTTGCGGCCCGCGCAAACCCATCAGGTTCTCGTAGACATCGATGCCCGAGTCGCGGCATCCCTGCGCGTCCGCGAGCCATGTCGCGGCGTTTTCATCCTGGTCGATAAAGGTGTGAAGATAGTCATCGGTCCCTTGAAGAAAATGCGAGCGGCCCTCCACCTGAAAGTAGTTTTCTTTGAATTCGAAGTGCATGCCGCGTGCCAGCGTCTCCGCCTTCCAGATGTTGAACCCGGAGCTCACGGTATCGATTGTTTTCCCATCGAGAAGCAGATCGACTTCGACCCGGTAATGCTCCGCCGCAAAGTGTGCAGGGCTCCACGTCTGGGTAAGCGGAAGGGTCTCGCCCGGAGTGAGCATCGCCTCACGCACGGTGTGGAAGTCGATAGTCGATTCATCGAGAACACGCAAACGAATCTGCAGCGCCGCGCGTTGCAGGCCGAAGTTGCTGACGAGGAGGCGTACCTGCACGGGTTCGCCGGCGCGGTACGCGCTGAAATTTGTGTCAAGCGAATGCAGAAAGCATTTGCTGCTCAGCGCGTGTGCGGCGACGCGGAAGGCCTCAAGCCCGGCATGGCAATCGGGCGCGAAGATATCCCGATTCTCCACGCCGAAGAAAGCCCAGCTGCTCCGTGTATACGCGCCATTGTGGTGGTGCATCATCGCGCCCGCCGCGCCCCGTCGCCGCCCACTCGCGTCGAGCCCTTCGAGCAAAGGCACCCAACGTGCATTGTTCATGCCAACAACGCCGCTCGCCGCATAGCCCTCTGCGCGCATCGCCGTCTCGACGGGCTTCCCCGCAAGTGGCATAGCTCGAAGAGACGCGACACGCTTCAAGCGATAGTCCGCGTCGAAGAGCCCGAGCTGCCGCTCTGTCACCACGAGCGAGTCCTCCGGCCAGCCAAGCGCCGTGTTGATGCGCACGGCTGCGGCCGACTCGTGAAGCTGCATCTCCCTGGCCTCGACAGCGCCGGTTGCATGCTTCAGCCCTACCCGAACGCGCAACATCACGCAATCCGGCACCAGATAGAACGTCCGTTCGACCGCGTGCCACTCCGTATCCCGGCGCAGCTCTTCAAACATCACCCGCGCAGCGTAGGCCGGAGCGCCATGCGCATCGAGTTGCTCTGCGCCGATCGTCGCGAGGCCATCTGGCGATGGGGCAATGCCATGCGTCCGCAGCAGGGCAGAGAAGCGAAACTGCCGCCCTTCACCCTTCGCCGGAACATCGAACGTCCACCAGCCGGATGCGCCGCGCCGGCCTGGAGCGATCGCCACACGCGCCACCGCGCCGTCGCCTGTCAGCGTGCAGACCTTCGCGTCCAAAGCCTTCCAAGCCGCGAACTCCGGCAGCAGATTCGGACCGTGTTTTCCCGTCTCGTCGGCCTTCACCCAGGCGGCGCCTTCAAGGACGAGTGGCGAGAGAAACGCGTACCCTCCCGTCGAGAACAGGTCTCCTCCATCGGCTAGAAAGTCGAGCACCGCGCCGCGCGCCACCAGCGGAAAGGACGGTCCGTACGCGAGTACCAGAAGATCGTACTTCGCGCGGCAAAGCTGTCTTCCATCGGCGATCTCGGCCGCGCTCAGCAGGTCGACATCGTGCGTCCCGCGCAGCATTGCCCCAAGCCGCTTGGGATCGGTCACTGCTCCAGGCATCGCCGGTTCATGCAGAATCGCGGCACGCGGACGCGCTCTCCGCACCGTCCGCAGCGTCGCACGATGTGCCAGCGCGGTCGCTTCGCGCAGCGAAACAGTGTCTTCAAACTCAACCGGCTCTTCGCCCTCGACAAACGTAAGTCCCGAGAAGAAGGCTCGCCCCGACGCGCGATAGATCCCGGTAACGATCTCAAACCATGCGGTCGTCCCGAGGCACTTCACGGACTGCGAGAAGCGCCGCCACCCCGCGGTTCCGACGAAGTTCCCATAGCGGATCTCCGTCGCTTGTTTGCCGTCCACCGTAAACTCTGTGGGCCGGCCCTGGAACTCGACCTGCGACGCGGCGAAGTACGCGCCGGCCCCGCTCTCTGCCGCGACGACTTCCTCCGTCCGGACCCATCCGGTGAGCGTATACGTCTTGCCGACGACTGGCCCGAGAACTAGAAATCGTGCATAGTCGCCCGAGTCCGTACGCACGTCGATCATGCCCAGGCCGCCGCGTCCCCCAGACCGCACCGCCGACGCGCCGGAGGTACATTGCCAGCCCCACGCGCCTTCCGCGAAGCCCCCATCCTCAAGCAGCGTCACCTTCTTCCCCGCAGACGCGGCGGCACGGAACAGCGATTCTGGGAGCAGCGACTCGGGAAGCAGCGCGCGCGGCGTGGCCAAAAGCCCGAAGACGGCGCCGGTCGCTCCGAGTGACTGCAGAAATAGGCGGCGGGAGAGTGTGTCGGCGTGCTTGGTCATAGCGTCCTCAGTCTGTCCGTCTCCGCGAAGTTTTCCGGCCGACGTTGCGTTCCCCGGACGCCAGCGAAGAGGTCGCAGGAATGTGAAGCACAGCGCTGTAGCGATCGCCGCGGTACAGCGAGCGCGCCGTCTCGATCGGCCTGCCCTCTCCGTCGAGTAGCGTTCGCGAGATCACGAGCAGGCTCGACCGCAGCGCAATGCGGAGCAATTGCGCCTCTTCTCTCGTCGCGCCCCGAGCTTCAATCGTCTCGTTCGCGGAGTCGATCTCCACGTGATAACGCTTGCGCAACGTCTCATACAGCGAGTGCCGGCCGAAGTCGATGGCGCCAATTCCCGGAAAGCGGCCGTGCGGGATCCAGACCTGCTCGATTGCAATCGGCTCGTCCTCGGCAAAGCGCAGACGATGCAGCATGGTCACCTCCGCCGAGGGCTCCAGGTGAAGCAGCGCAGCGATCTGCGGCGTGGCGGCAACCGTTTCCTTCGCCAGCACCTCCGTGCTCGCGCGCAGTCCAAGCAAGCGCATCTCCGCCGAAAACCCAAGTAGATGCGCGATATGCTTTTCAACTTTCTGTGCCCGAACAAACGTGCCGCGGCCCCGTTCACGATACGCGAAACCATCCGTCGTGAGGCTCTGCAAGGCTTGCCGCGCCGTCATCCGGCTCACGCCGAAGATGCGCGACAGTTCGGCCTCGCCGGGAAGCGGATCGTCGACAGCCAACTTACCGGCGCGAATCTGTTGCTCCAGACGCGACTGAATCTGAAAGTAAAGCGGCTCAAAGCTGTTTTTATCGAGCGGAGCGAAGCCGTTGCTGCCCGGCGCGAAGCCGTTGTTCTGCGCCGCTACCTGGAGATTCGCGCGCCCTGATTGCCGGCCCTTTGGAGAGAGTGCCATCGCCTTAGCCCGCCTTGCTCAAGATCACAATGGCAAGAAGAAGCACGGCGACTCCGGAAAACATCCAGCCCTGCGCGCCGCGCCGCGTACCCTTCCATTCGCCAAGCAGCAGGCCGACCCCGTTCGCGACCAGCAGCCCCGTCGCCAGGCTGACCGGCCAGCCGATCGAGACGCCAAGCACGCCGAGCTTCGGTGCCGCCGCGCCGTAGACAAAGATACTTCCGCCCCACAGCAGAGCCATGATCGCGCCGAGAAGATACAAGCGAGAGCTGCCGGGCTGCGCAAACTTCGCGGCGCTGCGATTCTTCCTCACAAGGTAAGCGCAGAAGCCAAGATTCGAAACCGCTCCACCGCCAAGCATCAGCACCCATATCAAGTTCGTGCTGCTGAAGAGAGTCAGCCCGTTCCGCTGCCCAAAATCGATCATCGGATGCGCCAGCGCGAAGCCGATGTTGAACACAGCCGAAAGGATGCCGGAACCGGAGACAAGCAGAAGCGCTATACCGAGCGGCCGCCGTTTCCCGACAAGATCGCCCCGCTGGGCCTGCTCATGCACGCGCGCAGCCGACTCCCGCATCATGCCCGCCCGGCCGCACAGCGCGATGCCGACGATCTCCACCGCGATGCCGAGCAGGATGGTGAGACCGGCGCGTTCATGCAGCTTCGCCGGCGTCAGAAAGATCATCGGCAGCAGCGATCCAAGCGCGGAGCTGATCGCGAGCACAAACGTATTCGCCAGCGCGATGCCGATGGCGCTGACGCTTTGCCCGAACATAATTGCCCCAAAACCCCAGGCAAACCCGGTTCCGAGCGCGATCAGCACGGCTCTTCCCGGCGCATGGGAGAGCAGCGCCCAACTCGCCGGTGCCAGCCCCGTCACGATCGCAGCAGGCAGCAGCAGGCACGCCCCGACGATGAAGACGCTCCACGCGTTCTCCCACGACCATCTCCCGAGAAAGCGCATCGGCAGCGTAAACAGGCCGTTCATCAGCCCGGAAAGCAGTGCGAGCAGCACACCGAAAGCGACAGCACCCTGCATGGTCCCTCGCGCGTCACAAAGTCGTTGGAGTTATCTAGTACACTATACAACTGCGCAGTCCGTAGCAACCTTCTTTATGCATAGCGTTCTCGAGCATCTGCACGGCCAGCTCGTCGTCTCCTGCCAGGCCTCTCCGGGCGATCCCATGGAGGATACGTCGACGCTTCGCCGGGTCGCGCGTTCCGCCGTTCTGGGCGGGGCAAAGGGCCTTCGACTCAACGGTCCGGAGGATATTCGCGCGATCCGGCTCGACACCCGCCTGCCTATCCTCGCCATCCAGAAGAGTTACGCGGGTGCGACGCTGCGTATCACGCCCGACGTAGCCTCGGCGCGCTTGCTCGCCGCTGCCGGCGCGGATGTCATCGCGCTTGACTGCACGGATCGCTCGCACGCCGCCGGCGATCCGTGGCGCGACATCGTCCGCTGCATCCACGAGGAGCTCGGCTTGCTTGCCATGGCGGATATCGCCACATTCGCCGAGGGAATGAATGCGGCAAAGGCGGGCGTCGAACTCATCGGCACTACGCTCCAGGGGTACACCGAAGCGACCCGCGCTGCGAAGGGCTTCGACTGGAAACTCTTGCGCGATCTCCATCGAGAATCGGGGCTGCCGATCGTCGCAGAAGGCCACATCGCGACACCCCAAGACGCCGCGCGCGCGCTCGAGGACGGTGCCTGGTGCGTCGTCGTCGGCTCAGCCATCACGCGCCCGGGAACGATTACCGCCGGCTTCGTGCGTGCACTGGAAGCCCGGCAGAGATCCTCTGGCATGACTCGTGGCACGACTCGATGCGTGCTCGGCATCGATATCGGCGGAACCGCAGTGAAGGCCGCGATCGTCGCTGCGGACGGTACGATCCGACTGCCCTTGCGCGTCCCGACGGTCGCGCAAGGAGGTCGCGACGTCATTGCGCGATCGACCCTGCGGGCGGTCGAGGAAACGCTTCGAGCGGCAGCGGCGGAGAGCATCGTTCCCCTCGCGATCGGCGTTGCGAGTGCCGGCGCAATCGACTCGGCACGAGGCACAGTCTTTGCGGCTACCGACAACTTGCCCGGCTGGGCAGGCTTCGATCTTCGCGCCTTCCTCCACGACGCCACCTCGCTCCCGATCTCTGTCGAGAACGACGCGCATGCCGCAGCCTTGGCAGAGCTGCACTTCGGCGCTGGACGCAGGCTCAAGAGCTTCGTCTCGCTTACGCTCGGAACCGGGGTCGGCGGCGGTGTTGTGCTCGACGGCAAACTGATCCGCGGACAATGCGGATTCGCCGGCACGATAGGCCATCAAACCATACGATGCGACGGTCTTCTCTGCAACTGTGGGCGACGTGGATGTCTCGAAGCCTATGTCTCCACTGCCGCGCTGATCCGCGAATACACGACGCTCAACATGGCCGCGCCACAGGGCGAACACGACGCAGCGAAAGCTCTCACCATCGCGACGCTCGCAGCGGAGGGTGATCCGGCGGCCAGCGCTGCATACCGGATCATCGGAGGCTACTTGGCAGAGGGCCTCGCAAATGTCTTCAACATCCTCGATCCTGAAGCGGTGATCGTCTCAGGCGGCCTTATCGAAGGCCAACGACACTTCCTCGACGAGGTACGTGCGCGCGTGGAAGCGCTGCTGCACTTTGGCCGCCAGCGCCCTCCTCAACTGCTGCCTGCCGTCACAGGGCAATACGCTGGTGTACAGGGCGCCGCGGCTTCTGCCTTCGTAAGCCTCTCAGCAGGAGATAATTTGCTCTGTAGTGACCTTCGTGATGCTGGCCGCATTGAGGTCTGGCAAGATCCAGCCGACCTTCTGCTCCATTCCGACGAGTCCGCTCTACGTCGATGACCTGGACTTTGCTTCCAATCGCTCTTTACTTCTACTCAACCGAATGTGAAAGACAGGACTAAATGGCATTAGAGATCCCTTCGGTGGCGATCATAGGGTGCGGCAATGTAGGGTACGCCTGCGCGGCCTCTCTTATTGCCCAGCCCTCTGTTCGTGAGCTTATCCTGATTGACCACTCGGAAGATAAAGCGCTTGGGGAAGCGCGCGACCTTCAGCATTCCGTTCCGCTCGGAACTCCCGTCAAGGTCATCGCCGGCTCATACAAAGAAGCGGCAGCAAGTCAGGTTGCTGTGATTACGGTGGGCGCACCGGGCAAGTTCACGGGCTCAAGGCTCGATATGCTCAAGGAAAACGTTGTGCTCGTCCGAGAGTGCATCGTAACGCTCATGTCGGAAGGATTTCAGGGAGTTTTGCTCCTGGCTTCAAATCCTGTCGACGTGCTGACCTACATCGCCCAGCAAGAATCCGGGCTTCCGGTTCGGCAGGTCATCGGTACAGGAACGCTCATCGATTCAGAGCGCCTGCGCGCGGCTTTGGCGGAGCATCTGAAGGTAGACGCACGTTCGGTGCACGCCAATGTGATCGGCGAGCATGGTGATTCTTCAGTTCCTGTCTGGAGTTCAGCCCCAAATTGGGAGCATCCCGCTCGCTATCTTTCCGGGTGCGAACGAACTTGCTCCTCGGGATGAGCTGCAACGGGTGGTACGGCAGGCAGGGCCAGAGGTTGCTGCCCTCAAGGGAAATACCTGTTTTGCCATTGCCGCCTGCGTGACGCGCATCTGCCAGGCGATTCACAGGGATGAACGCTCCGTGCTGATGGTTTCTACTCGCATCGACGGACAGTATGGACTTCAGGATGTCTCATTCAGTACACCCTGCATCGTCGGAAAGAATGGCATAGAGACTGTGCTTGAGCTTGCGCTCAATGCTCCCGAACAGGAGGCCTTGATCGAGTCGGCAACGATTCTCAAGGAGGCTTTCGCGAGCCTCTGAGACGACAATGGACATCGGTACAGAGCATTTGTTCCTCTTCTGGGTTCGAATCAAATGTGGACCGTTATCTGGCAGGAAGGAAAGCCCGTTCGGGAGACGTTAATTGGGAGTATGAGATGTCGCAAGAACACGTTCAGGACCACATTGATCTGATTGCGAGCATGAACAAGAGTTCTTGGCAAAGCGTACGCGTGCGGAGAGGATTGCGGACGCGATCGCGAACTTTGTTGGAAGCCTTCCCTTCGTTCTGCTTCACATCTCTCTGTTTCTGGGCTGGATTCTTTTCAATACACTTCTTCCTGGGCACTGGTATCACTTCGACCCACCTCCCTTCTCCCTGCTAGGCACTTGCGTCGCCCTAGAAGCAATCGTCCTTGCGAGCCTGATCTTGATGAGGCAATCCCGCGTCAGCAAACGTGGCGACGAGCGCGATCACTTGATGCTGCAAATTCTCATGCTCACAGAAAAGGAGATCACCGCCGTGCTCAGCATGGACAGGCAGATCGCGGGAAAGATGGGTTTGCAGAAGGTCGCGAACGATCAGGACATCGTGGCCCTGAGTCAGCACACTCCCATCGAGGATGTTGCACAAGCGATTGAGGAAGGTCTCCCTGCGGAGTAGAGACGAATACCGGGAAGGGTCGAACCGGCATACGATTACGTTGAACCTGTTGCAGGCGCAAGCTCAGAGCACAGTTCCTTCCTCCACCGCCGCTGGCGGTGATGACATTGCGTCTTCGGGAGAGAAGAGCGTTAGTAGCCACACCGTTGGGAGTGATAGCCCTCTCGGTTTGATTCATCGACCGGGGTCCGCTCGGGGACATCTCGATAAGCCGTTGCAGGCGGAATCCTACATCCGATTGAAGGGAGGAGGAGAAGCACGCAGACAGGTTGCTGACCACGATTTCGGATCGGCAGAATGCTACGGCGTCGCAAGCATGAGACATTTGCACGAACCCAAGTTCTGGAGACCAGTCTCACCTTCAGCGATGTTTCAAAGTAACGAGGCGGCCATTGGCCGCCCTCATTACTTCATCCTGAACCTCTACTTCTTTTTCGTTGGTTTTGGAGTGGTCTTACGCCCCTCCTGTGCTGATGCTCCTGGGCTATCTGGAACACTTCCCTGAAAACGGGAATGCAATCCATCTCCAGGCTGAAGAGGCGAGATACCGCCCTTCTGCATTAACTGCGCGGCGATCTCGTAGATCTCTTCCGGAGCGTAGTCCGGGGAGAACAGGGACCGGCACTCACCGATCACCGGGCCCTCTGCAGCATACTCAGGCACGCCTTTGATCACCTCAAGCTCTTCACCGTCCGCCCAATCTGCCGGACCGGACCACACGCCCGCTACATCACCATAATCGGATTCAGAGAAGGTATAGAGTCTGCGATGGCTGCCGATCTCCTGCCACTTCCGAGCTTCGGGGATCTTGGCATCGTCGATGTTAGGGGTCGGGAGCATCTTCGTTACTTCAACACCAGTGACCTTGCGCAATGCCAGAGCGTAAGCCGCCTGATGAACGCCGCCGCGGACCATCAGGTACCCGATCACGTCCCGAGCTGCCTGATTCGTCGTCATCTGATAGCAGCGATGCTTGTGCATGCGAGCGCCGGTCTCGAGGAAGAAGTTGTGGAGGAGGTCAGCGACAAGGTTGCCACTGGAGAAGACGTGCTGCCCGGTCCAGAAATGCCCCATGGAGTCCATAACCTGGTGCCCACCCCCGCCCACGATGGTGTGATGGGTATTTCGAAGGTTTTTAGCGTCTTCTAGGGGAGCGTCGGTCGGTTCACCTTCGGGGACAGAACCCTCGAGCATGAGGTTGATCGCGGTCGAGATCAGCTCGACATGGCCAAGCTCTTCGGCCGTGATGCTTGCCACTAGGAAGGCTCTGCGTAAGCGCGTGATCCATGGTTTGCAGTGATGCGATAGTGGAACTGCGAGCGAGATTCCGCTTGCTGATGACTCGTTGTGGCTGTTTTGGGGTGTGAGGACTTGAACAGTCAAGCCACCGGACACACTACGCCCCGAGCACGGCCAGGCGCTTGCGGTGGAGA
>JAABUW010003970.1_pt1 | contig 20506 bp, 8 predicted proteins | sample 5560081 | NCBI WGS metagenome assembly JAABUW01 (sample SAMN10711882, study PRJNA513363) | rock metagenome | isolation source: Antarctica rocks | place: Antarctica: Victoria Land, Knobhead sud
GTTTCTAAAATAAATTGTTAATTTTAGAAAGTTATTATTTATATTTACAAAGCTTATTTGAGCACTTTGTTAAAAAAATTAATTTAATAGAATTTTATAATTAAGTTAAAAAACAACAAAAATAAAGATATAAATTATTACTTTTTTAATTAATATCTTTGCCTTTTTTATTATTTCTTTAAAACAAATATGTGCTTTCGTAACTTCTACTAATAAAATAAAAATATCTTGTTAAATAATTAAATTAATTTTGTTTGCAAAATCTTTGCTAATATAATTAATTTTCGCATTATTATTAAATATTGCTTTGATTTTAACATCTTTTAATTGCATTAATACAATTAGACAAACAACAAAATATAAAATTCTAAAAGATTTTACTTTTGCAACAACATTCTTAAAATAAACAATTTTAATTAATTTAACATTAATTAATTTTATAATAACAATTGTTTCTTTCTTTTTTTTTATAAACTTTTAAGATTTTTTCTTTGTTACTATAGCATCAAATTTTTTATTAAAAAGAGAACAAAAAAAAAGCAATTTAAATTAGAACAAAAATTTAAAAGATTTATTATTTTTATTTTTATTTTCGAAATAAAAATACTTTGAGTTAAAGTTTTAAATATTTGTTTATATAATAATATAAAAAGATAATATATTTGCTAAATTTTATTTAGATTTGCACTTTTATTGTTGCTATTAATAATTTATTTTAATATTTAATTCGCTTTAGAGTCTTTTAAAAGCAAAAAAATAAAAAAATTCGAAAACTAATATAAGATATTTGCATTTGTTGAAATTCTATTTATTTAATACTTTGTTATATATATTAACTACGCAATTATATTAATTAAAAAAATCAAAAAATCTAGCGTATTTAATTAGACAAAAACAAGTAACAATAAATTAATTTAATTTTTTACAATTTATAGTATTCTTTTCGAACGTTTTGTTCGCTATATATAGTTTGTAGAAATTTTTTGCTTCTTTCTAAATTTAATTTTCTAATACTTAATAACTCTTGAATTAAAATTAATTATTGTAAAAATATTCTTTATTGTAATGTTCTTTACTTTTACTTTTATTATTTTTTTCTTTATATATATTTTTTCTTTTGCAACTTTTATTATCTTTAAATAATTTCTAAATTTAACGTTTTTAATCTTTAAGAATCTCTCTTTTTTTCTAATTCTTTCTTTAATTATTTTAATTATTTATTTTATTAAAGACTTTTAGAGCGTTTATTGCTTAAAAGAATTTTGTTTTAATTAAATTTTTTAAATCTTTACTATTATTTAATTTGATTTACTATTTTTTTTATCTTTTGACAAAGAATTAGTATTTAATTTTATTGCTATTATTGTAATTATAAGATTTCGAACACAATTGTGCGCTCTTTATTAAAAACAAATTTTTACAATCTTTTTTTTTATTTTTGCATTATTAAAAGATAACTTTATTTTTTTATTCTTAATATTGTTAAACTTATAACAAATTTTATTGCTTTTGTTTATATAAATCTTTTTATTTGTTATTAAAGTTATTAACTTTAAACAAACTTATTATCTATACAAATTATAACAAAACAAACACTTTTTAATTTTAATTAAAACTAATTGTACTTAAGAACAAATGCAAGTTTTTAATAAATATAAATTGTTTTTTAAAATAAACTCTAAATTATTATTTAAATTTAAGAAAATACAATATGCGAAGTTTCTTATAACTACGTTATTATTGTTTGTTAAATTATTTAATAAATTTTGCTTTTTATTATTTTGCAAATATTGTTAATCTTAAGATCTTTAAAAGCTTGTATTAAAATATTTAAAATATTGTTAATTTTTGTATTTTCAATTGCGACTATTAGCGATACTAAAAGAGCAAAGATTATTTTTAATATAATTGTTTTCTTTACAAAATCTTGTTTTTTACTTACTATATTTACTAATTTACTTATATTAATGTTTGCAACTTGTTAAGTAATTTAATTGTTATTAATATTTATTTCTTATATAATTATCTTATTTTTAATTATTTTTATAATTGTCTTGTATAACAATTTAAATATTATAATAATTGCGTTGTTTAAATTAATTTTATGCTTTCGTATTACTTTAGTGCAAATGTTACGAAAAAGACTCTTTAAATATTACGAGAATTTAATATATTTATTGACTTAATCAAATTTAATAAGCTTCGAGAAAATAACTTTAAATTGTTAACTATATTTACGAATATTATTTAACTTTGTTTTTAATATGTTTTTTAAAAACTTTAAAAAAGTACAAGAGTTAATTTTTTAATTTTAATTTTTATTTTTAAATTTATTTTTAATTTATTTATTATTTTAAATTACTTTTTATTTGTTTAGACAACAATAAATTTGATAAAATTCTTTATAAGCTTGTCGCAATATTAAGACAACTTAATAATTTTATATTAAAAAATAACTTTATGTTTATTACAAAATTTCAAAAATTAATTTCAAAAATTAATAATATTAAGTTTATTAAAGTGCGATACTTTTAACGTTTTTAAAAAAGATATAAAGATTATATAATAATAAAATTCTATAATTTTTATAAAATTATTAAGTAAACTTGTTGTTAACGTAGATATGTCGAAAAAAAATCTTGCAATCTTTTTATTATTTTAAAACATTATTTTTAAAAAAAATAACTTAACAACAAGTAGTAAAAGTAACAACTACTAAATTAAAAAAACTAATAATAATAATTAATTTAAAGAATAATGCTTTTAATTTGCAAATTTTTTTATTTTTTTTGTAAAAACATTAAGAAGAGATTTTTTTTCTCTCTTAGTTTTGCGCTATTTTTTTGTTTGTTGTTTTTTTATTTTTTTAATTGTTTATAAGCAAATGTTTTTGATCTATTGTTTTGTTTAATTAGTTGTTAATTTATTGTTAACAAATATCTTTGCGTTAAAGACTTGCTTCAATTTCTATTAAAAAAAGAGTTTAAATAGCGTTCTTGTTTCTAAGCAAATAGATTAATTATATTGCTAAAAAGTTTCTTTTAATAATATTACTATAATTAGCGAACAATTTATTGTTTTAAAAGTAAATATTAGTTACAATTTTAATAAGATGTTTTGATTTTTAAATTTATAACTTTTATTGCTATTCTTAATACTTTAATTTTGTCTCTTCTTTTTTTGCTTTTTAATCTAATAATATCTTGATTTCTAAATTGTTAATTTCGTATTTTTGATTTTTGAAGTTTTTAATTTTAATAATTCGTCAAAATTAACTTGTCTTTTATACTCTTTTTTTTGTGTTTTTAAATTTTTGAATTTCTAAATTCTTAAGATTGTTTTTAGAAATACGTCGACAACTTGTTGTTTTAATATTTGTTATTATAATTAAGTTTTTGTGTTAAGCTTTAATATAACAAGATAAAGATAAAATTCTAGTTAGTAGACAATTATAACAACAAAGACTTATTGCGACGTATGCATAAATCGCACTATACAATTTAATAGTGTATTAAGTAGCTAAGATTCTAAGATCTAAGTGGAAGAGATCGCATATATATTGCAAATAGATTGCTAATACTGGTGGCAAGCATTCCTAAATCTATAGCCTAATATTATCTAATTATCTAGCTACACTAGAAATATCTTAATTGAAGTAACACAATCTAGGAGTTGATTAGAATATATAAGTACTTAGATTTGCGCAATATAATTACGCAATTTACATTAAATCTACGCATTAATAGCGTTCGATAATAAATAAAAGAACGAGTTAAAATCTAATCGCAAGTAACAAGTTTGCATTTTTACAAAAGAACAATTTATTAAAGTTTAACTTAATAGATATTAGTATAAATTAGTTAGATTACAAGTTAAAGTAAATAAAGAAAATCGCGAATCTTCTAAGAGCTTTGAACTATTTGATAAAGCGAAGAAATTGCTATATATACCACGAATATATAATAGTTAAAAGCATCTATTTTAAGAAGAGAAAACAACAAAGATTCTTTCTAAACATTAATTGGAATATTACGAAATAAAACTTAGACTAAGTAAGCAACTTATGTTTGAACTTATATATACTCTATTTAAAAAGAAGTTCAAGTTATTTTACAAATATCTAGCAAAAAACAAAATAAAAGAATTTATTAGAAAATCTTAATTATAGATAGAATATCTAATTCTTTTTGTATCTAAAAAGAACAAAACTCTTTATCTATATATTAATTACTAGAAGCTAAACAACATTACAATTAAAAATCGATATTTACTATCTAATATTAGCGAGCTTTAAGATTAATTATCTAGAGCAAAGTATTTTATCAAATTAAACTTACAAGAAACATATAATTAAATTAGAATAAAGATAAAGAAAGAGTAAACAATAGCTTTTCGTATAAGATATAAATTATATAAATACACAATAATGTTGTTTAAATTTACAAACGTTTTAACAATATATTAAGAAATAATTAATAATGCATTATAATAATATCTAAATCAATTTGTTATAATATACTTGAACAACATTATAATTTACTTAAATATATTTAAGAAATATATTAGTTATATTTTTAAAGTATTAAAATGTTTAGATACGAGAAATTTACATCTTAAGTTAGAGAAATGCGAATTTTATTGCGAGAAAGTTAACTTTCTTAAATTTGTTATTAAACGACATAAAGTACGTATAAATCTCGAGTAATTGCAAGTAATTAAAGAATAAAAATTATCTATTAATATTAAGAAAGTTTAATTCTTCTTAAATTTTATAAATTATAACAATAAGAAGTTTATTAAAGATTACTTTATAAAAGCAATATTATTGACAAATCTTACAAAGAAAAATACGTTATAAATATAAAAACTAGTAAAAAAAAATTATTTCAAAGACTTAAGCAAGAATGTTTGAAGAAGCTAGTACTAAAAATGTACGATTTACGATTATTAAGTAAGATTAAAATCGATACATTAGATTTAGTTATTAATATATGCTTTAATTAAAACAACTTAAAGTTTAAACTAAAATATATATTAAGCAAAGATAATAATAGAGCATACGCACTTAGCAAAAGTAATTATATAGAAACAAAAAAACGTTTAATTATAACATACTTAAGATCAATAAGAACGAATTATTATTAGCAAACAAGCATAAGCTAAATGTTATATTACAAATACTTAAAGATAATACAAAGAAATTCTTAATCAAAAAAGAAAAACTCTAGATATCTATCGATAAAATCGATAAATGTATCAAGAAATATAGTAATAAATTACTATAAAGACATCTAGAAGTAATCAAAATTCTTTATCTTTTACGCTAATATTGTTAGTTTTTATAGATAAGACAAGTTATTAAAATATACATCAAACAATGTCTTAGCTATTAGTAGAACAAACATAATATATATGCGAACTATAACGAAATCTAATATTAGAATTTATCTAAATTGTTATAAGATAAAGTGACAACAAACTTTATTATTAAGTTATCAAAGTTAATAAATCTAGCAATTAAAAATATATATAATTCAATACTAGTTATAATTGATAGAGTTATTAAGTATTTATATATTATTGTATGCAAGAAAAAGTTTACGATAGAACAACTAGAATATATAGTATTGAATCGACTAATTAAATATTATAATATATCTAAAGAATTAACTAGTAATAGAGATAAGCTCTTTACATCCGACTATTAGAAGATACTTATATTAATATTAAATATAAGACTTCGAATGTCAATTGTCTATACTTGATAACAAATAACTAGATAGAGCGAACAAATTAAAGTTTTAAGCAATATCTAAGATATTATATTAATTATACTTATAGCAATTAGATATTACTTTTATTTATAATACAACTAGTACTTAATGCAAAGATTTCGAATATTATTAAGATAACTTTATTTTTCGTCAATTATAGTAAGAAATTTAATCTCTTTAAGAAAGAACGTAAGCATTTATTAATATAGTTAATTATTAAAAGAATAAAGATATTAAAAACAATATACGACATTATCTTAATAATACGAAAAAAGTTAATCAAGACAAAAAGATTAAAAATATTTTATTAAGTAAAAAGAATATTTTATCTTTAAGAACATATAAGAGCTAAAGAAGAATCTTAATTGTTGTTGAAATTTTTCGGAATAATTTTATCAAAAGAAGTTAAAGAAGTAAAAAATCGATTATGTTTAAGATTAAAAAAGACAATTTGTTTCGAAGCAACATTAATAATAAGAGACTCTAAAAAGAATTTATTTACAAATTTGTTAATTAAGAAAGCAATCTCTTAAAGATTTTGAAGTTTCTTATTAATTATTGTTTGTTGTTTACTATATCTTTTATATATTCTAGTTAAGAAAGTAAGCAATTTTCTTTTATTTATATCTCTTTAGATTTTAGCATCGCATTACAAAATATTGTTTAAAAAAATTTCGTTGCATCTTTAAACAACGTTATTTGTAATATTATAGCGCTTCTAATGCGCTAGCGCCTCAAGGTATGGCAAGGCACGTAATCTCGATTGCCTATAAAAGTTCTAAATAACATAACATCTCTTTCTAGTTAGATAGCAAGAAACAAGCTCGCACGTTATAGCAAATATTAAATAAAGAAAAAGTTTGTTTCTCGTTGTTCTTTAACGATTAGTTCTACTACTATTTATCTTATATGATAAGAACATAGTAATACAAGTCTATTATATTTTACGTTTTTTATATTTTAGTATGTTAATAAGAAGCAAACGCATTCGCACTTTACAATTCTAATTGTTCTATTTTTCGTAAAGAAAGATTCGAAACATAATAATATTATATCGAATTATAATAGCTTAAATTACAATAATTATTTAATTACTAAATTAGAGTTTAAAGACTTTAAGATCTTTTGAAACAACAATTGTTTACAAAACGTTAACAAAAATAATTTTTGTTAATATAACAATAATAAAGAAGATAACTTAGCTACAATTAAAGCTTTAACTTTATATCAATAAATAGAAATCTTAATAACAAAGATTTAAGACTTGCAAAATATTTAATAGACTTAAACTATAATAATTAAACAAACAAATTCTTAAATCTTACAATTTATTATTGTATTATTATTAATAATATTTAAGTTTTTAAAACTTAAAAAGCTAAAATTGTACAAAAGTTAAAATATAAATAAGTATATTTTCTAATTTTAAAAGATTAACATTAATATAATATAATCTTTGACATACTTTATTATAAATAAAAACAAAATTCTCTATTATATATTATTTTTGAAAAACGATATTGCTACGCAATATAAAGTGTGTCTCGCAATACTAAATCTACTTTGCAATAGCGTGTCTAGCATACGTTAATGCGTGTTTGGCAAAGAGTTGCTCGAACTAGATTTACGCAAAACAAGTATTAAGTTAACAAATATTATTTGCGCATTGTCTCTCTTAATAGCAAGCGAAAAAGCGTCTTATAAATAACAAAAGATTTCTCGCACTTGCGTTTCTTAACAATTAATTTTACTACAAATACTATTATTACTATTATACGTATTATTTAATTTGATTCGCTTAACTACGCAACTTTGTTTAAAGAGATAGTAATTACTTTATAGTTCTAATTGCTTTATTTAAACGAAATTGCTCAATTAGAAGCAATAATTAACGAATTATTAATAATTCGCTTTCGCGAGCATATTTAAAGATCGATTAACTTTTAAAATATTATTAATAATTAATTGCGTAAAGAAATTTACGCAAATAATACGTTTTAAGAATTAGACAAAAGTAATTATTTTAATACTAGTATAATTGTTAATTAAAACAAAGAAAATATTGAAGTATTTAATTTTAAAGATAAATTTATATTATTTATTTCGATAAATATTGTTACGTAGTATATTAATAATATAAATGTATTGCAACTTCTAAGATTTAAAGTTAAATTTACAATTGCAAAGCTTTAGTTTGCACAATATATCAATAATTATTGTCGCAAATATAGCAATAATTATTATTAATTTAATCGACGCAAAAAAACTAGTTGTATTAAAAAGTTGTTAATGCAAAAATATATTAACTATATAAATCTAAAAATTTAATTCAAGAATTGCAAAAATTATATTTAAAATAATTTCGCAAATTATTTCGATAAAAAGTCGAAAATGCTTTGAATTACATTACGTTTTACAAAAAAAATATATAATTAATTACGCAAACACGCACAAGAAATACGTAATAAAAATAAAAAAATTATTTAAAACTATTTTCTTTAATATATTAAAAAATTTCTTAGTATATTTAAGATTTGCGACATAAAAATTAAGCTTAAACTTAAAAATACAAAGCAACAATTCTATTAAAAAATCAAGAAATCTGCTATTTATTTAAATAATTTATATTTGCAATTAAAGAAGTTAATTATTAATAATAAAAAAATGCGAAATTTAAAAAACAAATGCGTTGACAAAATTTGTTAAGAAATGCTTTGTTAACAATATAGCTATATTAATATTATGCAAATGCGTAATAAATTTATTAAAATCGAACAACATCTATAATTAATTAAGAAGTTGCTAAGATTAAATAGTATTTTTTATATTGCAAAAAACTTTAAAAAACATAATAAAAGAAATTAATCTTTGTGCAAACAAAATAATTTGTTTAGCGCAATTAACAATGCGAACAACTTTATTACGTTAATTATTAAAATTATTATAATTACATAAATTAAAGATAATACTAGCAATAATTAACAAAACAAAAATAACTATTAAACATTTGCTAAAAAGAAATATATTATATATATTAATTACAAGTGCTATATATATAATTAAATAAATTATAAATTAAGTAACTTTATATATTTGCAATACTAAAAGTAAGTAGAAAAACGAAATAAGAGTAATATACTTTTAAGAAAAGTTAAAGCTTAATGTTTGTTATTATAACATTAAGCGTAAAAAGTTAAAGACAACAAATTAAAGTATTAATTTAAATAATATTTATTAATACGTTGTATAATATATGCGAAATCAAATATTTATTAACTTAGAAGCTAAAGAGAATTTTATTTTGCAATTTTTTGTTAAAGACGCGCAATTACTTAAAGATATTTTTTTGTTATTACAAGTGCAAGTCGTTAATAATCGCATTGTTGTCTTGTATAAGATACAAAAACTCTCTATTGCTATTATTAATAACAAAGAAATACGCAAAAGCGATTGTTCTAAATTCTATATTATTAATATGCGAAACTATAAAATAATTTTCGAACTATTTTAACTTAAAAAAGTTAATTTAAATATATAATAATTAAATTGTATTTAAATTTATCAAAGTAACTTTATTAAATAATTGAAAAAAAATATTTAAATAATTAATTTTAAGAAGTTTGCACAATTTGTTATATTTGCTCTTAAAAGTTATAACAAAATCTATATTGCACTTTTATATTAAATATTATTTTTAAAAAAGCTTTTAAAGTGTGCAAGAAAAAAGATTGCAAAATACAATATGTTTCAAATTAAAAAACTAATTGTTTCGAATTAAATTAAAAAAATTATAAAAATATTTTTAAAAAAGCTTTTAAACATACTTAACACGTATAATTAAATAGAGCATTTAATTAATCTTATAAAGAGCAAGATATTATATACAAAATACATATATAATATATTGCAAAATAAATTAATTGCAATACAAAAATATCTCGCAAACATATTAAAGAAAAATTAGATATATTTTTTAAATAATTTTATTAAATTTCTAGTATTGTTTGTAAAGAAGTTAAATAATAACTTGCGTTTTTGCATAAACTATCGCAAACTTAATAAAATTATTATTAAAAATAAATACTTTTTTTCTTTTTTTTTAAAAACACTTAAGTGTTTCGCAAATACAAAGCGTTTTATTAAAATTAATATACGCAATATATATTATTGTATTTAAATTTATTAAAGCAATAATTAAAAAATAGTTTTTTGTATTCGATATAAACAATTTAAGTATTAAATTATATTCTTTAATTTTATTAACACTTTTGTTATCTTTTAATTTTATGTAAATTGTGTATTAAAATTCTATATTAACGTTTATTGCGTAATATATTTAGATAACATATTTATTTATTTAAATTCGAAAAAGCAATATTAAAAGAATATTCGTAAAATACTTTGCATATTGTTCAAATATTAATTATATACAAATTTATCAAAATGCGTATTTAATTGCAACAAAATAATTTTTCTAAATTTTATAATTAAAAAGCGAAACATTTAAATAAAACAAATTTGTATCGAAGTTATTTAAAAATAATTAAAATTAAAATTAACAAAAAACATTTTTATGTTTCTTAGATTTGCGAAATTTTATTAACGTTTTATTTGCGAATTCTTTTAAATTCTAGTATCTTTAATTGATTTAATAACAAATGCAAAAAAAAAGCGAAATATATTTACGATTTATATATATTAAAGAAGCGAAAAAAACTTTCGAAATACTTAAAATCGTTTTTATTATTATTATTATTTTAAAATATTACAATTAAAGTTTTTCTCTTTGCGTATAAATTGATGCGTCGAATTGTAAAACAAAAAATGTATTTAATTAGTTTAATAAAGATACGCAATAACATTTTATTGTATTTATTAACTACAAGTTTAAAGAATTTAAAATTTGATAAAATATGCACAACAAAAAGCTTTATACTATTGTACTAATTTTTAAGCTTTAAAGATATTATTTACAAAATAGCAAATATATTATTCGCGTAATTACAAATTATAACAATTTTTGTTATTTTATAATTACAAAGAAGCTTTTAATTAAACAAGTTTGTTAAATTAAAAAATTAATTACGTTTAACTTTAATATAAAATATCGCAAAAAAAAGCTTAATTTTGCAAATGTATTGTTAAGAAAATTTAATATTATAAAATTTAATAATAGCGAAAATAATAATAACAATTTTTTATCTATTTTGCGAAACAAGCTTTGTAACTCAAAATATTAATTAAAATTACAAAAAGATAAAAACGTTTTTGCTATAATTAAATTTGTAACTTTGATAGCGCAATTAAATAATACTATTATCGCAAATATCTAAATTATAAATTTAAATAAGAAAGTTTTTAAAAGATTACGCAATATTTTAGATTTTGCGTTGTTTTAAATTTTAATGTAACAAATTGCAAAGTCGAAAAAGTTCTTTATTAATTTAAAAGAATCAATAATAACGTAATTGCGAAAACTACAATAAAAGAACGCTTTTATTATAAAAAAGCAATAACGTCAAAAATTCGCAAATAAACGAAATAAATTTTCGAAATAAAATAACAAAAAAAATAAACTATTATATTAAGATTTCGCAATCTATATTTCAAAAGACGCAACAACAAAAGATAAAATTCTTTGTACAAATTACAATAACTTTATATTTAAATATTTTATATATTAACAAATTAAAGATGCAATACGACAAAAGTATTACTAATTTAATATAATTAAAGAAATTAATAAGTATATTTGTATCTATTTTAATTGTTAACGCATGCATATTTATTATTATAAATTGTATAAAAAACTTAGTTTAATATCTTCTAAAAATTCGCAATTTTTCGAAACAATAATAATAAAATTTATTGCAAACATATTGTTTATATAAAATTTATATATTACAAAAATTAATAATGCAATTTTAATATTAGTTAAAAATTTAATTAAGTACGTAATCTATATTGCAACTATTAAGAAGCTTAATACAAAAAATTTCGCAAAGCTTTTATAAAAAGAATTCGTATATTATTATAAAATAATGCGTAATATTATTTTTAATAAAGATTTGCTTTTTACGAATTATTTTTAATTAATATTGTGCTAGCATTTAGATATAAAGCGTTAACTTAGTATTGCGTTTTATTCGCAAATTAATAATTAAACAAAAAAACAAAATTAGATTTTAAAATATTATTTGCGTATTTATTGTAATTACAAACAAAATAATTAATTAAAGCTACTATTTATAATTGTGTTCGCATATAATAATAATATTTATTTAGATATTAAGAGAGCTTTTTACAAATTGTTAATAAACTATATTGTAGATTTCGCAAATGCGCTTATAAGTAAATTTTTAACAAGAGAGACACTTTTAGTTACAAAACGAATTAAAATAATTGCGAAATACTAAAAAATATTTAAGAAAATTATAAGTAACAATTTTAAAACAACAAGCAAAAAGCTACAACAAAAATTATAAATTAATAAGTTTTTAAATAAACAATAAAATGCTATTGCGAAGCGTTAATATACGCATATTGCAACTTAAGAAAAAAATTAATTATTATTAACTAAAATTCTTTACTATTTTAATTAAAAAAAATAAGCAAATATATTAATTAAATTTATTTGCAAAGTATAAAGCGATTTATATTATTTTTTATATTTTGCTACTTGAATTTTAATATTTGCGAAACAAAAATTTAAAGTCAAAATTAATTCTTATTAAAAATAAAGAAAAATAAAACGTAAATAAAGTGCTAAATAAACAAATTAAAAATAATATGTTTAAGTATTTAATTAAATAATTTGACGCAATTTCGTAAAAAGATACGTAAAAGTCTTTAAAATATTCCGAAAATACAATAAACAAAATTTAAGAGTTTAAAAAAGAACAAAAGAAGTATAATATAACTACAAAGATATTAAAGAAAAAAAGACAAAAAAAACAAACAATTAGCAAATTAAAAAAGCGAAAACAATTACGCAAAAACAAGTAAAGCGAAGAGTTAAATTAAAGCTTAAAGATTACATTTTTAAAAACTACAAAAACTTTTATAATAACGCAAAAACTTAAAAACAAATTTAGATATATAAAAACACAATTACGTATATATATTTACGCAAGCTAGTTTTTGTTCTTTTAAAGATAACTAATAAGATATATCTTAATTGTAATTGTTATAAACAAAACAATTATTATTATAAATAAAGCTAATATATATTAGCTTTATATGTTATAAGCTTTGCAATACAACTTATTATAACAAAATAATTCGCAAACTTTAGTACAAAAACTTTTATTAAAAAGTAAACAATTAAAGTCGAAAATTATAATGTAATAACAAACAATTTAAAGAAAACAAAAAAAGTTGCTAATAACAACAATCGCAATTATACAAGTTAATCTAATATCTTTTTTAACATTTGTATATTATATTTATTACGTTATATATAATAATTTATTTCTAATTAAAGAATATTAACAACAATAAGAAAAATTATTACAATAATAATAATAAAACAAATGCGCAAAGCAAAAAAAAATATAATAACAACAATAAAATTCGATTTGCAAAGATACTTTGTTGCAAAGCAACAAAAGCACTTAATAATACAATTTGTTATTAAAAGATATATAACAAAGAGATTTTATTTAAGAGCAAATACGTAGCAATAACATTAAACAACTATTATATATTATTAATCTTGTTTTTATTTTTTTAATTTACAAATGCGTTTTATATTGTAATTAGAAAACAAATCAAAAAAAGCAAACAATATAAACAAAATTATAACAAACAAAAGAGAAATCGAAAAAGCGAAAAAAATTGAAGTTAAAACAAAAAAAACGAAAATTAAAACAAAAATAACAAAAGAAAGTATAGAAGTAGATACGAAAGCAAACGCGACAACAATAATAGCAACAACAACAACAACAATAAACAAGAAACATTTGTTAAGATTGCACAAACAATTTGCTTATACGCATATTAGTTTTGCTCTTAAAATAGCGTTAATACTATTAAATTGCTTATTATTGTTTAATAATTTGTAAAAATATTAATAATACTCTATATAATTAAAAGTTAAATAAACTTTTAAATTAATTTCGCAATTATTTTTGTTATAATTAAAATTAAAACAAAGTTGTTTCTTATATAATATGCAAACAATTTTAATGCTTATATATTAATTATAATAAGCAGAATAAAATGCTAAAAAGTAAATGTCTACAATTGTGTCTACAAAGTTGCGATATTTGTTTGCAAAAAAAGATAAAATATTATTATTATTGCAAGATAAATTAAAAGATTGCAATGTTAATTGCGCTAATTTAAATTAAGTATTGCAATAATTAAATATCTTTATAGTTTACAAATAGATGCAAAAATAAAAGCAATTATATTTACAAAATTGTTTTATAAAGTAATATAAAAAGCAAAAAAGCAAAATAATAATAATAATATTTATATTATTATATAGCGTCTAAAAACAATAGCAATGCATCTACGCATTATAGAAAGAAATAAGTTATTATTATCTATTTAATATTTGTTAAAAGCAAGTTTATTGAGAAGATAAATCTACGATTATTAAAATAGATAAAAGTAATAATTGTAAATATGTTATCGCAAATATTTATTGCTTTCTTATTATTTACAAGATGCGAAAAACTACTTTAGATATTTGTTTTTGTTTTATTACTATTAAAAATAATTACGAAATAAAATTTTGCGCATCTACAAAGTTTTATATCTATTTTGTAGATATATTATTATAAATATTTATTGCTTTCTTATTATTTACAAAATGCGAAAAATTACTTTAAACATTTGCTTCTATTTATTGTTATTAAGAGACAAAAATTGTAAAATAAAACTTCGCGTATTTATGTCGCAACACACGCAACTTCGTAATTGTCGTTATAATAACAATTTGAAAATTATATTGTAACTAAAATTAATAATATAAGTCTTAAAGACTAAGACTCTAAAGAAAAATATAATTGTAAAGTATACTTCGCAATACTAGATTTGTTTTGCAATAGTATATTTAGCGTACGTTAATATATATTTAGCAAAGAGTTGTACAAACTAAATTTACGCAAAATTAATATTAAACTAGCAAATACTATTTACGCACTGTCTTTTTTAATAACAAACAAGAAAGCGTCTTATAGAGAGTAAAATTTTTCTTATATTTGCGTTTCTTAGCAATTAGTTTTACAACAAATGCTATTATTACTATTATACGTATTATCTAACTTGACTCGCTTAACTACGCAACTTTATCTAAAGAGATAGTAACTACTTTACACGTAATAATATTTAAAAACAAGCAATAACGCTAAGTTAAAAAGCGAAATCTTTGAAGAATTCAAAAAGTTTCTATTAAATTTGATAGCTAATTTTACTAATTGTCGTCTTTTCGTTTACAAAAAATAAAAGATTGCTAAATAAAAATTAAATTAAAAGATAACTATCTTTAGAAAATATTTAAATAAGTTAAAGATTTATTTAGTATTGCTTTTAAAAAAGCATAAAATCTATATATTTTTAATTAAATTAAAATTTAACTTAAAAGTAAAGATTCTAAATATTAATAATATGTTAAACATTCGCAATAAACTTCTAGCTATAATTATTATATAAAAACAAATATTAAATGGTATTTGCAAAGCAAACGCAAATAATTTTAAAAATTAATAAATTACAGAAAATTCTAGTATCTCTTTAAACAAATTTTATTAAAATTGTCGCTTAAACAATGTTAACAAGTTTATTAAAAGTAAGAAGTTATACATTTTTAAAAACTTATTAACGTTGCACAAACAAGTTTACAAAATTAGTAGCGCAAACTATTTAAGAAGTATCGAATGCTTTAAATGTTATAAAAAGAAGCATTACAAAATAAACTATTTTAATAAACACAAATAAGACAAGTTTATTGCTACTACTATTATTACGATAAATGCAAAAAAAGATTAAACTTCGTTAACGTCTAGTAAACAAAACAAAAAAGACAAATAAAAGCAATAAATTCAATTTTAATAAAAGATTAAATTTAGCTTTTTAATAACAAACGTTAAATTATAAATCTAGTTAACTTAAAAGCTAAGATAAATCTTATTAACTATATCTATGTAGTACAATAAGAATTGCAATTTATATTTATTATTTTATCGACACTAAATTTTTTTAATAACAATAATTGTTTTTGTTACAATATCTATAAGTTAATCTATTACTTAATTAATTTATAAAATTAATATAAAAAATATATTATCTTATTCTATTTAATAGAATATATAAATCTTAATTTTATATTAAATATATTAATATTATTTAAGCAAAACAAACATATTAATTAATTCGAAAACGCAAAGTTAGCAATTTAAGATCTTAGATAAAAAATTAAAGATAGTCGATTTTAAGCAATTTGTTTTAGATCTTATTAAATATAGCATAATTTATACAATTGTTTGCGCTAGCGTTATAAAGATGTCAAACAAAAAACTAGCAAAGTTTAAGATTTCTAAGAAATCAAGAAATCTAAAAGATGTCTATAATAATAAACTAACTAAAATTTTGTCAAAATTAAAAAAAGAAAATTACGTTATTAAGCTTTAAGATAATAAAGAGTTATTGTTTATATCTTTTTATAATCTTTTACAAAACAAGTTAGCAATACTTTAACAATATCTTAATAATACGTTAGCTAAAGATTAAATTAAGCATTCAATTTTGTCTATAAACATCTTTATTTTATTTGTACTAAAATTGAACAATAAATTATATTTATATATCAACTATAAAGATTTAAATGCAATTACTATTAAAAATCGTTATTTATTGCTTCTAATTACGAAAACGCTAAATTATCTATGCGAAGCAAAGCGCTTTATTGTCTTAAACTTAAAGAACGTCTATTATTGCATTTGTATTAAATGCAATAATAAATAAAAGACAACATTTTGTACGCGCTATAAGTATTTCGAATACTAAATTATATTATTTGAACTAACAAATGCATTCGCAACTTTCTAGATTTATATTAATAAAATATTGCGAAAATTAATTAATGTAACTTGCGTAATTTATATATATAATATATTTATATATAGCAATAATTCGACGAAACACTAGTATTATATTAGATAAATGCTAGAACATCTTCGCAAATATTTGTTATACGTCAATCTAAAAAAGTGTAAATTTAACATTACTAAAATTAAATTTCTAGACTTTATTATATTCTTAAAAGATATATAAATAAATTTAAAAAAAATTAAAACAATTAAAAAATAATTTAAATCAAAAACTTATTGCAAGCTCTAAATATTCTTAGACTTTATAAACTTTTATAGACGTTTTATATATTATTATTCGAAAAAAGTTGTTTCTCTTATTAGCTTATTAAAAAAAAGTAAAAATAACAAGAAATTTAATTTTTTCGTTTAATAATTTTGATCAAATAAAGCAAAGTAAGCATTTCGCTAACTTTGCGACATCTTTATATTAATTTTACTACTTTATTACTACAATTTAGGCAAAAAAATTAGAGTAAAAATTAACGCATTTAACTTTGCAATTGCAAGCATTCTAAATTAACAAAACAACAACAAAAATTAACGTTTAATAACATTTTAATTGCAAAAAATAATTTTAACAAAACAAAATTATAAGACGTATAATTAAGAATTGTTAATTATTATAATTGCTTTTAAGCAATAAAGACACTATTTAAAAAGCAATACTTACTCTATTAAAATATAATCAAATTATAATAATTTTAGAGAATTTATAAATTAAAAGAAGCTAAACTTAAGACAAGTTTGCTAGACGCTTAAATTAGTTATTTATAACTTTGAAATCTTTTATCGTTTAAATAAAAAAAACTTAATAAATAAATTGTCAAAATATTCTAATTATAAAGAAGTTTTATTGTTAAATATAAAATTGCTATTAATGTTGCAAAACAAATTGACGCTATTGTTTAACAAAAATTTGTTAACGCAAAGCAAACAAAAGATATTAAATAATTTAATTTTTGTATTTCAAAATAAGTTAACGTTGTTATTTGACCAAAAGTTGTTAACGTAAAGCAAGCGAAAAATATTAAATAATTTAGCTCTCGTATTACAATTAGCAAGAATATTTACTAATAATGCGAAAATTTTGCAATTATAAAGTAGAAAAAAGGTTCTTAAAAAACTAGCATCTTTATTTTAATTAACTAATATATAAATGGTTATTTCAAAAAAAGTAATTAAAGACATATTAAAAAAATTGTATAAAAAATTTTAAAAATTAATAAGATTCTTAATAAAGAATCTCTAAATTAAAAATACTTAAATTGAAAAGATTTAAATTAAAATTAAAAAGTTGTTTTATTGTAAACAAAAAACATAAGCTTTAAATTAAAAAAGTCTTATTAAATATAATAAACTACTTTATATTCTAAAAAATACAATTATTAAAAAGAAATTAATTTGCAAAAATTATAACAACTTATTAGCAAAACATTTTAAAGTCGAAAAAACTTTAAATTTACTTTAACAAAAGTATTTCTAATTTGTTTGCGCAAAACAAGTAAAAGCGTATATTAAAATATATAATGTTTGTTAATATATCAAAGTTTCTCGTTATAAATTGTATAATAAGCTTCGATTCTTACTTGTAGCAAAGAAATTATAAAAGAAAATTATTATAAACTTTGTAACAAACTTGTTGTTAAACAAGTATTATAAAATTGTATATAATTCGATTTTCGTAATAATTAATTATTATACAAAAATAATTAAATATATATCTATAATTACTAGAATTAATGTCGCAAAACTAGCAAAAATATTTTTCGATAAAATTGTTTTATATTTTAAAACGCTAATTAATATAATAAACAACAAAGAATCTATCTTTATTAATATCTTTTAATTTGCTATATATTTTTGTACACAAATTAAAAAACAATTAAGTATTATCTTTTATTCTTAAATAAATAATTTAATCGAACAACAAAATTAAATTCTTAAATATTATTTTCGTATTTATATTAACGTTAAACAAACAAAATAAGCAAATCTATTGTTAATAATAAAATTTGTCTACAACAATAATTATTATATCTTAGTTAAAACTTTGTCGTTTTATTTAATATACAATTATTATTTAGAAATTTATTATAAAATTAAAAACAACTTTACTAAACAGAAAACATTATTAACACAAAAACACGTAAAACAACTTCAAGATTTAAAAAAAAATCTAATAAAAAATCTTAAAAACGCTATCGCATAATAAACAAAATACTATAATAAAAAATATAAATTAAAAAGCTTTGCTATAGAAGAACTAATTATACTCTTAATTAAAAATTTAAAGCAAAAAAGATTTAGCAAAAAAATGTTGCACAAATATATCGAATTGTTTAGAATTAAAAACAAAATTAAAATACAAATTTATTATTTTATTCTACTTAATATTTATCAAATTTATAATACTTTTTATGTTTTACTTTTAAAGTTATATTTGCATTGTATTAACAATAAATAGACAAAATAAATATTGCAAACTTCGAAACTTGTTAACAATAAAATTTAATAAAAGATTAAAAAATTTTTAGACAAAATTAAGTTAAAGAAGCAAATATAATATAAAATTAATTAAATTAATTAAAACAAAAAGTACAATCAATAATTAAAAAAAGAATCTTTGAATAATATTAATAAGTTGCGAAAAAACTTTAAAAAACAAACGCATAATAAACAAAAGCAAACAAGATAGCGCAACATATATTGCAATAACAATAATTATATTAACAATAACTTGTTTAATAAAATATCGCACAATTTTTATTATATTGTTGTTATATAATTAAATTACGTAAAAAGACTTCTTTATTTTGTTACACAAAATGTTAAAAATAATAAAATCGTCTCTCTTAATATAAATACTTAAAATATAGCTCAAAAATAAAGCTATCTTATTATTACTAATTAGTCGACGACGTACTATAACAACTTAGCAAGTTTTTAACATTTTACTAAACTTGTTCTAAAACAATTAAAAAAATCTTTCGAACTTATTTAAAAATAAATTGTTAAACTTCTTAAAATTAATTATAAACAAATTTTTTAAATTGTTCGAAATATTTATATTTTTTCGAAAAAAACAAACTATAAAGAATTTGTTTTGTACAATATTTTTCGACTTTATTACAAATTTATTTTTGTCGCTTATATATATCTTTGTTTTCTTTATTTTTTAAAAATATATAAACAAACAAAATGCGAACAAAATAAAAATAAAAACTTATTATATTTTTGTTTCATAATTTTGTTAACAATTCGAAATTACAAAGAGACTTAATCTTAAAGTTGTAAAATTTTGCAAAAAAATCTTTTAACTTGTTTAATTTAAATTAACAATAAATTTAAAAACAATTTATTTTAACTTTGTTTTCTTTGTTTTTATTAATAATTTATTTTTGTTTTTGTTTCTTTTTTGCTTCAAATTTTAAATACATATTAGAAAGATATTAAAGAGCAAACAAAAATACTTATTTTTAATATTTTTTTAAAAAGTAGATTAATTGGTTGTTGTATCTTAGCGAAAGCTTTATTTTAAATTATTTTTGTCTTTGCAAACTTTTGTTCGAATTCGACTTAACACTCTTAAGCGAAAATTAAATTTTGTTTAAATTGTCAAATACAAAGTTAAGC
>JAABUW010003971.1_pt1 | contig 20504 bp, 20 predicted proteins | sample 5560081 | NCBI WGS metagenome assembly JAABUW01 (sample SAMN10711882, study PRJNA513363) | rock metagenome | isolation source: Antarctica rocks | place: Antarctica: Victoria Land, Knobhead sud
AAAATGTTGCTGTCCTCTGTGACCCCTAGCATCTCTGCCAGCAGCTGCCTGTCAAATGGTGCAGTCTGAGGCTGCCTAGCTTCTGCAACAACACTTTGGTGTCAGACCTGTCACATGTCTTGGGACTGCTGTTCAGAGCTGACAGCTATGCTTGCAGTGGACAGGCATCACAGGTGAGTGCTCTGCACCTGGAAGCAGAACTGACAAAGTGTTGCGGTAGCCATTGAACTGCAGGTATTCCCGCAATAGCTCATTGATGACCAGGTTGTCTCTGCTCAGCGGAAGTGCAGCTTCCTGCACTGGTCGCAGAGAGTATTGTGCGGCTTGTCGATGCAATCACTGTCATAGGTGCTGTGGCAACCAAATGTCTACACCTGTGGACTCTCCAAGGATTGATATATTTCAGCTCTCACTTGTGCTCGCAGCTGCTGCAGTGTGCCACTGCTTTCAAGGCTGTTTGTGACAGCTATACAGGCACGACAGCTTGATCAAATCCCGTTCAAGCGGCCGGGGCTGGTCTGCAGTATGTATGCCAACGTACCAGCTTTGAGCTCTGCTGTAGATGCCATGTAGGACTGTGACAGGACGGCCACCGTGTCGAGCCGGACCAGCTGATCAGAAACAGAGATGCAGCAGACAATTCATGGCACGATCGGCAAGCTTAAGCTGAAACACACCAGCTTTCAAGAAGACATGCTACGCCCAATCGGGTGTCTTGATCGATGCGTGCTGAACGCCGAAGACAGTTCTGGGTCAAAGCTTCTCCCGCCGGATCAGTCAACAAGGCATTTCAGAAATTTTCTGTAATAAGTGTTACAATGTTATATGGGAATTAGCTAATATATAGGTACGGCACTAAGTACTGGATGCTTATTTGGCTCTGAAACCCTTTGTAGCACAAGTGATTTAGGTTGACAGATAGGGTCTGAATTCATATCTTTAAAACAAAGCATGACTAAAGGGCCCTGTTTTGAATGGGTTTAGTCACACCCACAACCCTATGCTTGATGACAAACTCTGACAAATCAAGGAAACCTAAGGATACTAGATGTGGTCAGTAGTCAGTCAGACAAATATATATATAGGGGGTTAGTGGTTACTTTTCTATAATCGGGGGAGAGTGGCCAGAGGTGTTACAACGTGACGACCGTGCTGCTTTTGACCTTTACCTTTCCGGCAGTGGCTCTGTTAAGGAAGGAGCACGCCAGCATATTGCTCAGAAGGAGAAGCAAGCTCATGCTCTGCTGAGTCCAAGGGCCAAGGCCGTTGCAATCTGGGCGGATGCTGAGTTTATCACGCCTGAAATCAGAAGCCAGCTGCCTGCCTGTATGCACACGTACTGCATTACGCTGCCCAACGCTGGCATCATTGATTTGCAGGCCAGTACGATGCAGCACATTTGACAAAAGCATTGTGTCGCTGTTAGCAGCTTGTCTTGAAGTGGATCAAGCAGCCTTGCCTGCTAGCAATCTGCATCGGTTCCTTCACTCAGTATGTCAAACACTGATGCTTGAGTATGCTATCGCATATATATAATGTCGCTCCGTCGCACAGGCAACAATATTTAGCTGTTCATGCCACTTTGTTTATATTTGCATCTGTAGCGTTTGGTGACATGCAGGCATTGCTGGCTGACAGCACCGTCAATCACCTTTGGGATAAAAGTGGCTCACACACTAGGCAGCTGGAAGAGCGAGCAGCCCTGACACAGCTCCTGAGAGCATCAAGCGCTGGTGAACCAGCAGCCGTTGCAAGACTGGATGCCCTGACCAAGGTGATTTTTGCAGCTATGCCTGGGTCCTTGGCTGCCACTCCTGGCTTTTGGGTGCCTCATACTTCCATCTTGTACAAGCTTGATGATGCATCACTAGCTGCTTTGATGCTGCTCATCCAATTGCCAATTTGTGGCAGCGTGTCACAGCAATAAGACCCACTTGTCACAAGGCGCTCTGCCAGCTCACTGATAGTCCCACAATTTGCGTTTGCAGCTGATGCGGCCAAACCCCCAGCCTATGTTCCCCTGGTGGGGCCAAAAGGACAATCGCACCTTGCTGATTCAGTTCTTGGAGCGTGGAGTCTACATGTACAAGCGGAACAGGCAGGCTGTACGAGCCTTTGCAGCAGGACTGGCCAAAGACGCAGGCACCACCGTGGACTTCACTGTGCAGGCAATCTTTTGTCCGCATGCGTGCATAACTGTAGAGCATCCTATGAATGCTTCATCCTGCATGCCCATACTTGTTGCAGTCAAAAGTCCTGCATGGGTCCGGCACTCGCGTGAGCTGCTGCAGCTCGACAACTGGTTTTCACTCAACCAGCTGCCAGGCACTGTGGTAACAATTGCTGCATGATGATCCAAAACTGCAGTGTCGGTACAATGAGATCTTTGCCATGCTGTTGTGCAGAATTTCAGCAGCAATGCCCAAAGCAAAGTACCTGAGCCGTGCTGATCCTAACACAAAGCTTTGCATCACATAACACTGCGGCATGCTAAGACTAGTTGTTGAAGTTTCTGTCGCCTTGTCTGACAGGTACGGTAGGTGTATGGGCTGGCTATGATTGTTCATGCCCTTCGCCCCGTGCTGATGATGAGCCCAAGGTACAGTCTCTGGATTTCCCACCCCCTAACCTGACGTCAGTACTTAGTGCATACAATCCACGGGGCAGCAAAGTAGTGAAGCTCATCTTCACATATGTGAGTGCAATGCTTTTGAGATGCAACTGAAGATGACCAAAGCCCTACGTTTGCAGCTTGGATCAACGCCACTGCTTGGCTCACTGAGAATAGATGCAACATGGAAGCCTTTGTACTCATGTGCAGTCAGCTTCACTGACTTGACTTAGGTAGATTTGTGCAGCAGAGTAGACTCTGTCTTGTCACACAGCGGAGGGATTGTTGTCTGCCCTGGTTTTTGCGTCCATTGAGCTCGCCAGAAGCACCAGCCCTGTCTTAGCAGCCCTTGGTGCACACACACACTTCACTAATGCACACGTTTGCACGATGAAGTCGTGACAAAGCTGCAACTTGCATTATTGCCATTTTACTGGCAGCAGTTGCTGAAGCTAGCTGCAGGCATGTTTGTGGGACATGCTGCCTATCCATGCCAGCTCTCAGAGACGGTGAAATGCTTGCATCTTTTGCTGGGCTTGCAATACTATATCAAATGCAAGCAGAGGTTACCGACGATCCTCAGAGGTAGACTGGTTGCACAGGCAGTCCTGGTGTGGGGAGAGAAGCACTGGAAGCTGTTCAAAACCTTCCTCGTAGATCAGCTCAAGCTTTTGATGGAAGGCTTGATGGACCCCACCAAGGTTCAGAAGTATCTTGCTGATCAAGAGATGTTCAGGATGTGGGTTGCAAGACAGAGAAAGAATAAGGCCAGCAGGTGAGATAGACTTTGTTACCTGTACTGCTGTCTGCAAAGCTGCAGAGAGGCCCATGTTACAACGTCTGTGAGGTGCAGGTTGCTTTGATTGTGCCTGATGCTGATTGCAGTCATATGTAAGGCATCTTTAGTGTTTGAACTTGCTGAAGGTCCATGCTGATAGCTGCAAGGCAGTCAGTGACAGTTGCTCTTGTCAGACCTGAAAGGTTGTGCACTCAAGGCAAGCAGGCCACTGCTTGAATGGCAAAGGCTCAGCTGTCGTACACAAATCTTGGCTTCAGCACTGTGTCATGTCTGGCGCGAAAGATGACACTTTTGCAACACTTCCTGGGTTTGCCCACAGGAATGTGCATGACGGCAGTTGCCAGGATGACACAAACTTGAGTGCTGGCATGGATGACCAAGAAGAGGAGCCAAGTGGTTCAGATGTCTACCAACAGGCTGAAAGCAGCAGGCAGCCTTCTGTGACAACAAGAGAGTCAAGACAGGGGTCGGTGCCCTGTCATGCCACGAAGCAGCTGCTCAAGCAGGACCAAGCACGGCTGCTCAGGCTTGCCCATGTGTGACCACAAATAGCTCCATGTTGCAAACCTTGCCTGATGCCCCTTCAAACAGGAGCGCTGTTCAACAGCCAGCGGACATTGTGCATCAGCAGCAGCAAAAGCAGCAGCTTGGCTGGCAGCAGGACAAGCACCAAGATGATGCTGTTCAGATGCTGTCACATGCTGCATCATCTCAGGTGTCCACAAGAGCTGCAGCAGAGCCAGTCACACAGCAAGGCCGCTGCCTGCAGCCGCTCATCCAGCAAATGCCTGCATCTGGTGTAATCCAGCACAATGGGCCATCAGGTTCCCTGCAGAAGCTTCAGGCAAGCCCACAGTCTGTAAGGGTTTTGCAGCAGCAAGCGGCCAGAGGACTGAGTCAGGCAGATTCCCAGCAGCCAGGTTGCACTGCCAGCCAGGATGCATTTGGAGATCCTGCCATGCGTGTACAGCAAGAATGCCTCATTGTGCACCTGCTGCAACACCATCAGGTCGCTAAAGCGGTTGCTGCAGTGCAACAGCAGCAGCAGCAGGTGGTAGTTGCAGCACACAAGCTGTGGCAAGATGCTATTAGTGTGCACAGGCAGCAAGGTCTAAGTGAGGACTACATGAAACGGCAGCAGCAAGGCTACGTACAACCGCAGCCTTGCTCTGATGGTGCCAAGCAGATCACTGCAGCAGATCAAGCTGTCATAGCAGCATTGGCACTGCAGCTGCCTTTCAACAACAAGGAGAATGTGTCATGACTCTGTGATTGTGTTCTGTGATTGTCACACAGATTAGCATGAGCTGTCTAACCTGCAGGTGCAATCGTATGGCATAGCTACAAAGTGCGGAGGGGTTACAGGATGCTTGATGTGTATGTATAAATCATTTGCTGATGCTGTTCATGGAGATTAGACTCACAGCCATGGTAAGTCAGTGTCAATTAATCCTCACAGTTGCATTTGGGTCGAGACGCCAGTCACTGCTGGTGACTGGCAACAGTATAAGAACGTGTGTCTAGGTCGAAAACTGTTTCATTGCTTTGAACAGCAGGCTGTATGTACAGGTGATTATGAAGTGACAACAAGGTCTCCTAGGACTACCAGCTGACAGGTCTGAGGCACCAAACGCTGTGAGCTCTTAACCTGCAGCACATAACCTGTGTTGAACGCTATCAGGCTGTTGATGGTAAGGCATGCGAGGCAAAACGCATTGCAGCAGCTGGTATCATGGAGCGCGACCTACCGAACAGAAAGTTCTAAATGACGTAACGCCTGCCTACTTTAGCAAAACAGGTTACGGTGGGTCAAACTCAAGCTGTAACATCAGAAACGCGCACACGGCCGGTCGAGAAGCGACTATGCAATGCTCACTGAGTCATGGCCAAGTATAAGCCTTGGATGTTTCACACAGCTTTTGCCTTGAACGGCTTGTTCACGGTGTCGTTGAAGACTTTAGAGCGCCTCGGTGCTCCTGCTGTCGTAGTCTTACTTTATCGCTGGAGTTGACAAGCCTCTCGGAAGTCAGAAAAGCTTTCAGCCCTCTAATCATCGCGACATCTCTTGCTCAGGCAGAGCTTCGACATTTGCTGGCATCTGGCAATAGCTGCCACGCGTTGCTTCGGCGGAGGCTACAGAGGCAGAGTCGCAGCGCTGCTAATGGCTTTTGTACAAGGACTCTGATCGCTTCCAAGGTATGGAATGCACATAGGCAAGGTCACAAGGTCCTCACGCGAGGTGGCACATGCCGGTGATTGACAGGGGCTTTCGTTGCTTGCAGGCTGGCTGTCTACGACTGTCCATGCCCCTTAGACGGCTTGTGAGGCCTTTCAAAGGCTGCTTTGGGCTCCAAACTCTCATACTGAGCCAGCTGGGCAAGTCCAGAACCAGGTACTATGCTGTGCAAACTGTGGAAACATATGCTCCTGAAGTGGTACCCCACCTTGGCACAGCCTGCCCAATTTTGCCATTCCTACGTAGAGTCTTCTGACACCTGCTGAAATTACTTTGCCTCGCCTTCAGGCATCTAAAACCAGCGAAACTGCTCCCATGGCTGTGCTGGCTCCAGAATATGAAGGGCCCATTTTGGACCCTTGCACCAGCACTCAGCAGACGGCCATAGGTGGAGTTGTGTTTGTGGACTGCATTGCCACCACTGGCAGTCAAGCATCTGTTGAGGCCTTGATTGCTGTCACTGTACCTTCAGAAGCTGGTGCGGCACCTGACATGTCCTCTGCTGACAACTTGGACACAACATCTGCTCCCACAGACAACCCCACAGTGGCCCAGGCACCCTGTCATCACTCTCCTGCTCTAATGGACGTCAGCATGGCTGCACATTGTGCATCAGCCACTTGCACCTTTAACGCTTCTGACAGCCCTGACTATGAGGCAGATGTGGCTGAAGCCCTTGCAAGACTCTGCAAGCATGCCTCAGAGGACGGTCAAGGCCAGTCTGCAGAGCAAGCAAGTACAAACTGCAAGCAGCAAGATGTGCAGACTGCAGCTGAAATCACTCTCAACACAGCCTGCAGTGTGTCAGCTGGTGATGCATGTGACAGAACCGATGTTGTTCACATTGCAATGGTGGATGCCCGGGCGAGCAGTGAAGTTCAGCATGCTGCAGTAGACCAGGTGCTGGACAAGCTGCTGGCTGAGGTATCAGCACCTCTCCAGTCAGTGCAGAGCAGCATGCCCGCTGACAGTGCAGCTGACATTGTCAGTGATGATCTCGCAGCAATGGTAGTTGCCTTGGTGAGCAGCCAAGTTCAGCATGCTGCAGTGGATCAGGTTGTTGATGACCTGCTGGCTGAGGTAGCAGCACCCCTCTAGGCAGTGCAGAGCAGCATGCCAGCTGATATCAGTGGCAGGGTCAGCCCCAGGGTCAGCCCCATGGTCAGCCCCAGGGTCAGCCTGCCAGCCAACCCTTCAGCAGGTCCAGTGGAAGACCTCCACACAGGCTGCAGTGAGTCAGCTGATGATGTAGCTGAGACCACCAGTGATGATCACATGGCAATAGTGGATGCCTTGATGACCAATCAGGTGCAGCATGCCGCAGTAGACCAAGTGCTGGATAACTTGCTGGCTGAGGTATCAGCACCTCTCCAGGCAGTGCAGAGCAGCATGCCAGCTGACACTAGTGGCAGGGTCAGTCCCATGGTCAGCCTGCCGGCCAACTGTTTTGCTCCCCAGCAAGCAGGCAGCCTGCCAGCTGTGCCTACACCTGACAGCCGCTGTGTCAGCAGCACCACCCACTCCCAGCCTCTGCCTCCTTTTGCCACTGCAGCCAAGCGCAGCTCAGCAGAGTTGGCGCTGCTGGTGCCTCCAAGCAGCAGCAGTGGCAAGGAGAACATTCCAGTGGTTGGAGGCAAGTCATGTCAGCATGAGCAGGGCGGTGAACCAGCACAGGGCTGTGGTGGGTGCCATGGGCAGGGGCAGGGGCAGGATGTGCTGCCTGGACAGGCGCACATTCCAGGAGATGGCTCAGGCCCTGCCAACTGAGCCTTCCTCTCAGGTATTGTAGCTGATCACAGTACCTGTCAAGCAAAGATGACTGCAGCAAATTAGGCATCACTCCACAGCTGCGTTGCTACAATAACAGACACCTGGTCCATTTTCATTTGGACAGCAGTTGAGCAAATATCTTTTCCTTGTTTGACATGCAGTGAACAGCTGTCATGCTTTTGCCATGCTATGAGACACCTGTAAGTGAAGCGTTATCTGGATGCTACTGTACATATGCTAACCGCTGGTGCATGCACTTCAGGTGTGCTGGATGAGAGAGAAGATAGCAGAGTTGGGCCGCGGTCCTGCCCACCTCACCATCCTCACCTCGCTGCCCCCTCCCAGCTCAGCCCTTCCCATTGTGCTGAGACTGTCCACTGTAGGCTCCCATCACTTCCTCCGCTACCCCTCTGCTGCCATGTCTGCCTCCCAATGATGCCTATCACCATTCAAGCATCTGATGCCTGCCTGCATGTTCATCAACTGCTGTTGAAGCTCACCTGGGTGCTGAGAAACTTGTTTCCTGTAATGTGTACAGGAACTTGCCCAGGGGCCACCACGCGCTTGTGGCCAATCAGCTTGTGGTCTGCACCCTGTGTTAATGTTGCACTCAGTGTTGTTACTGCCCCTTTGAACTGCCCAAACATGTTCGTAGGGCAATGAGGACAGGGAATCAGGTGATTGCAGCAGTGTGGCAGAGGCAGCTGTGCTGATGTGGTTGTGTGCCCACCCCAACGTGGTCCCCATCACTCTTCTAGGGGTGCAGGCCCCTGCCAGCCCCCTCGCCCCCCTGGACCCCTGCCAGGTTGCCTACTTTGGCATGCCCATGGCTGACCTCTCCCTAGAGAAACACATGGGGTAAGTGGAAGCATTGTGATGTTACTATGCCAAGCTTTTGGCATGCTTTATATCAAATACCCACTTGTTGTCAACACATGCCGTTTGTGAGTGTTGGCTTAGGCTGGTGGGGTGATGCGCAATGTCTATTGCTGGCTTGCTGTTTGCGGTGTATATGTGCTTGTGATGAAGCTTGCTGCTGTCTGCGGGGCCTGGATGTGTTGCATGAAATGGTCAGCCCACTTCCAGACATGTCAGCAGCATGAACCCTGTAATTACACATGTGCAAACATGCAATGATGTGCCTGACACACACGACAGCGCTTCTCATTGACGTTGACACCCCTGTAAATCTGCTGATGATGATGTTCATTTGGTGACAGGCAGCAGGCATGGGGCAAGAGCAGTTGCGTGGCCAATGCTTACCGGGGCCCTTCACTTGCTACCCTGGTCCAGCATGGGAAGGCCATCCTGAAGCCCCTGGCCCATGTACACAGACAAAGAGTTCTGCACTGCGGCCTTACTCCTGATCATGTCTTGGTATGAAACATGCCTTACTGCCTGTCATCAAGACAAGTTTGCATTTCAGCCGTGTTGTATGTATGCCTCGCCCAGTCTGTTGACTGCAGCCTGTCAGTGGTTCTAGCTCAGCTTTGTCTTCATGTAAGAGCGTTTTGCTTGGTCATGTCTTGTATGCATTGTGCATGAGCAACTGAGATTCCAAACGGCATGACAAGCAATCATCATGCATGACTGTGGTCTGCAAAACTTGCAGTGCGACAATCTGCAGATTCTCTCTTGTTATTTCACGCTCATAGATGTCACCTTTAAACAAGCCTACTTTTGATTCTTCGATGTGCACACTCGTGCAGCACAGTGCTAGGTCTTCAGCACTTTGCCATATACTGTCGTCTCATGTGTGCAGCTCTTCAGCAAGGGTGGGCAGGAGGCAGACTCTGGCGTGAAGGCAGCCAGCAAGCCAGCTGCCATCAAGCATGATGTCAAGCTGGCAGGCTTTGGGGCCGCTGCCAGGCTCACTGGGCAGGGCTGTGCCATCCAGCCCTCTTCTTACAGGTCAGCACTGATTTTCAGTAACACTTGATGTTCATAAGTCACCCACAGGCAGACACTCCTGCACTTGAGCACACTTTGGCATGTTGCTTTGTGGGCTATCATGCACACACGTGTGTATGCAATGACCTCCTTCATCTGTTGCTGTCTGGACATGTGTATGAGTCAGTATGTACATATCAGCATCCATGGGTTTGCATGACTGCTTTCCAGCAAGTAGGGTGCCTGGCAAGCAAACATTAGGACTTGTCCAGCCATGAGATGTAAATCATGCAAACATTACACATTAAGGCTCAGTGACTCGTGAGCATCTCTAATAGAGTTGCTCAATCTGCTTTTCTTGGCACATGCAGGTGTGAGGAGGGCTACGTGCCTCCAGAGGCCCACCAGAGCAGCCCGCTCACCACAGCAGCCGATGTCTACCAGTTCGGTGGACTCTGCTACTTCATGGCTATGGGCACCCACCCCCCTGCCGGTCTGCACCAAGCATCCCTGCCGGACTGTGTCGCTGAAGAGTGGCGGCAGTTGGTGTCCCTGTGCCGGGCTGGCAACCCTGCAGACCGCCCCACAGTGGCCCAACTGCAGCTTTTACCTGCACAGCATCTGCCAGCAGCCTGTCAAGCAGGCCCCCAAGGCAGTGAGGTCCACAGGCAAGGCAAGCCCAGCTGTGTCTACTCAGCGCTACTCCTCAGGCCACAGGCAAGGGCTGCCCTTCCCCGTTATGAGCCACAGAGGAGTGCAAGCCTTGGAGGCCACCACTTCAGACTCTGCTGCAGCGCTGCCTCACATGGCCTCTGACCCACTGTTTGCGCCCAGCAGCACTCCGTCTAAAGTGTCTCCTGCCAAACGCAAGGTCGCATCTGCAGCCCCTTCTCGAAGTGCACCCTTGAAAGGAGCAGCAGCACCAAGCAGGCCTGTTGCCAGGGCTCAGAGGGCTTCAGCAACTGCTGCTCAAGCACTAGGTGCCTTCATTTCAGTACCACAGCTGATGCTAGGGGTGGACCAGTGGCTTCCTGAGGGGAGCATCAGCTGTGTTGACCACAAGCAGGGCAGCACCCCAAGCAATCATCATGCAGCTGCAGGGCTTGATGCTGACACAGCCACAGCTGGCAGTGGTGGAGCTGCTATGCACTTGCCCAGGACAGCTGGAGGCAACAGTGGAGCACCACACAGCATAGGCAGCAGCCAAGCAGCAACTGGGCGCCTAGGCAATGGCGGCACAGGCAGTGCTCCCAGCTCACAGTTGAGCTGTGGAGAGCAGGCAACTGAAGCCAGCATGATCCTGAGGGCTGTGGCATCCAGCCATCAACTCCCTGCGTGCCCCAAGAGGAGCCTCTATGAGCTGGCTGGATGTGGTGACGCTGACTGCAGCACAGCAGAGGCTACCATGACTACTGGCCGCAAGGCCAGGGCCAACACAGGATATGCCAACTCAGCTAGGTCTGTCAGCGGCTCTTACGCTACAGCCCCCTTGCTCGTGTCTACAGACAACGCTGAGCAGGAGAGTAGACAAGTAGAGGCAGGACAGCTTATCAGCCCATCCAGATTTCACGCTTGCAGTGGACTGATGCACAGCCCTGTTGCACGAGCACCCCCAAGGAGGGATGACACAGCCCTGGAGAAGGGCGGTGTGACACGGTGGATAGCTCAGGCGCAGGGCAAGGCAGCTCACCTTGCCGCAGTTGTCAATGAGAGGGCTTCAGGCTTGGCTGAGCAGACATCAACCCTTCTGCAGCACTGGTCTGATAGCCAGCTGTCAACCAAGACTGTGGCTGTCAGTCACACCACGCCAGTCAACAAGAGGGAGCTGCTGTCGTCCTGCGCTTGACCCCCTGTGTCAGGCACCCTGGCCCACACCCAACACCCGGTTGTAAGCATGGTTTGGATTACCTCGCACGCACTGCTTGAGGTTTAGCGTGCGTGCATGTGTTGCACCATGGGTATTACAGCTATTGGTCAGTTAAACACGAGCGCCTGCAGGGTGTAATCGCAATGGACTAGACAAATGCATGGCTATGCTGAACACAGACCTCACGGGAACTCATTTCAGCATGCAGTGGCCCTCCTGTCTGTGCATGAATGTCACAAAGCTTTCAGAAACAAGTGTTGCCGGCGCCGGCAGGGATGCAGATACATAGTCAATGACTCAAGGTATTTGCTGCGCCCAGTCAGCATGCAACAGCAGCAGGGCACACAGAGATGGCCTCCCAATCTGCTGCAGCCTGGATGTACAAGAGTGTTAATACGTAATACATCATGTCAATTTGGGAGCCTGGTGGCATGCAATGCCCAATGACTAATGTCAGCAGTTTGAACTATTCGTTGACAGCGAATTGCTGTCAACTCCAAAGAACGATAGTGGATGCTATCGTTTCGGTCATTATCATCCAGCTTCGGTTTGCCTAGGCCACCCGGATTAACTGCGAGGTGGCGGTGTCTCCCCAAGCACGTGCGCTCAGCCCGTTCAAAGGGATCACTGTGACATCAGCTGCCAGCAAGGCTTTCAAAGTGAGTTCTGCTGCTAGCGTGGTCGGTAAAAAATGACACGTGCGTGGACCAAGGTCGAGGCAAAGAAGGTGCTAGACCAGCTGTTGGCCCTAGGATGTGGAAGGTCAAAGAAAGTGTGGCGCGAGGTGAGTTCAAACCAGATCTGCTATTGGGTGCTGAAGGAGGCTGTTGTTTGCACTGTCTGTTCATCTTGGCACATGTAGCCCAGTGGAGAAAAAGACATCATCGCCCGCCCTTCTGGCATTTTTGTGACAACAGCATGCACGCACTTGACTTGGTCCCACTGGTGAATGAAAGCCTGCTGTATCCCTTCAGGCTGGCTTATCAGACACGCGCACCCTTGCAGAGGTTCAAGAGCTTGAGCAGGCTCCTAAGACACTCGTCTACAGAGCAGGAGGCATACGCAAAGCTAAGAGCTCACGCAACGAAAAGGCCACACAGATGGTTTTCAGTGCAGACGCGGACATTCCCTATGAAGTCATGGTCAACCCTACTGGTTCTGTTGAGGCAGGAGCGCATGTATACCTGGCCAAGCAGGAAAAGCTTGCTCATGATCAGCTCAACCCAAGGGCCAAGGGCTTGGCAGTAGGGGCTGGATCTCAGCTCATCGCCCCTGCAATCCGGCAGCAACTGCCATTATGTGCTCACAAAGTGAGACGCACAACTGATATTACAAATTTTGTTTTTTCCAGCCTCAGTATCTGTGACAGTGTGGTCACAGCATGTTGTTAAACTCTGCCTTCGTACAATTTGGGCAGCAGACTTATGGTCTGTGAGGCTGCAGCTGTTGCCAGATGAGGTGTAGCTCAACCTGCCCAAAGGCTTGACTGCAGCTTTCTGCTGGGAAAGTTTGGCAGCGATGCTTGCATTGTCCTGGCTTGCATGTCTCAATCGTCCTGCAAAAGCCAAGTTGATGCCTGTGACTTTTGCATGCGCAATGCACGTTTGTCTCATCTTAGCTGAAGCTGAGACTACATCCTCATCATCATGTGCTGAAGATGCAACAAACGAGATGATTCTGCCAGTGCTGCCTTCAGCTGTCTGACTGCGGACGCCTCTGGTGCAGGCATTGCTGTGTGATAGTCACATCACACTCCTGAAGGCAGAAGGAGGCGTGTTCATGAAGCAGCTGCAGCAGCGAGCAGCCCTTGCAGACCTACTGACAGCAGCAGGTTCCGGTGACGCCACAGCCAAGTCAAGAGTGTCTGCGCTTACCACGGTATACCTCATGTCACCATGCACAAGTCACCTGTTGGCATTGACCGGTCTACATACTGTTCAGCTCTGTAATGCCCACAGAGCAAGATGCTATAGCCTGAAGTGTCAAATGGCCCAATGGCATGAGCAAGTGACTTGAGATTCCTGACGCATCTTCAGTGTAGCTCATAGCTATTGAGCCATGCCCCAAAGCTGACTGAAGCTCATGCAAGGCCAGTGTTTTGCTATTGCAGGCTGCAGACGAGTGGTGCATTGGCTGGTGTGTCTCAGCAATGCTTGGGAAAGAGTGAAGGATTTTAGCAACTGCTGTAGTATGATGCCAAGCAAAAACAACAGCAGTGTGTAGTGCAACACATGGTTCAGTGGGGTGTACATGCAGGTGATGAAGGAGGGGAGACCCCTCTGGAAGTTCCCATGGTGGGGCCCAGAAGACAACCATGCCCTTGCATTCTGCTATACTACCATCGGCATGGGGTGTACCTGTACAGACAGAACAGGGTAGCCCTGCAAGCCTGGGCTCAGGACTTGATAGAAGCCTCAAACATACGTATAGACTTCACTGTTTGGGTGAGCCCCTGCACGGCCCTCTGCTGGTGACACATGCTTGTCAGAGAAGGAAGGGTCTGAAGACAGTTAGCTGTACTTTGAATTTTGGGAGCAAGTGAGACAGGCCTTACAGCCCTGCAGCCCTCGCAGAAAGCGTTTAGCAATGCTGATGGTGACGAGTGTTTGCTAGCATTGCAGCCATCTTGGCTCAAGGGTGCATGTCTGTAGGCATTTGCATGCAAAGCAAGCTGACAGCAAATTGGGTTGCCTGGTTGGTGCTGCACTTGTCTGCTCAGGGATGTGTTGTTACTTGCTACACAGGTTGACTGCTTGCTGATCCTATGTCTAGTGTTGTGCAGATTGAGCTCAAGTTGTCAGCATCCTATGACATGGCCTGTCACTCACCCAAGGCTGACAAGGAATTCAAGGTATGAACTGTCTGAAGCAAATGTCACTGGTGACACATCTGCCCCAAGCCTTGTCTTTGCTGTATGACTGCAATGCTGTACTCTGGCTGCAAAATACAACTCTCTTTTTTGTCTGTAATGGTTGTTGCTTGCAACCTCTATAAGCCATTATGCATACTGCTGCAGCAGCAGAAGAAAATATCAAATCAAGCGACAGCTGGCCTAAGTGCAGAAATTGAGATCAGCCAAAATGCGGTACTATATAGAGTGACCAGGGCATTGTTGCACGTACAGGCCACAGTGTTTTACAGCGGGGAGCAGCAGAAGGAGTTCAAGACTTTCCTGATCAATCAGCTGACAGATCTCATGGAGGGTTTGATCAATCCAGCTGTGATTCAGGAGTTAGAGCGGGAGCGAGCTCTGCAGAAGAAGTACAACATGCTGTACATGAGACGCCCACGGTATAGCTGGCAATGCACGCGTGACTTGCAAGATCTGTGTAGACTAGGCACAGGGTTGTGTGTGTTGTCCATTATCACTAAAAGAGACAGAAGCGTGTACTGTAGGAGGCCAAAGACATGGGCAAACAATGTGCATGCGTTGGATACTTATGAACTGCACAATCACATTATGGCATTGAGGCCAAACACATTGTGGCATTGAGGCCAAACAAATTGTGCAGAACTGTCTTGGCAATCCGTTATGGCATGGGGCCTGGCACAAACAAATGCCTACTTTCAAGAGAGCGTTTTGTGCAAATGTGAGCAGCAAGAGTAACTGGCTCGGAAGATCATTCGGTATCAGGAGCGAAAAGCCAGCGAATTGGGGCCCGACATCTGTATAAGCTGGGAAACTCCATTGGAACAAGCTGTATAACATACATGCATGTGTCTTGTCTTTTCAGGGCCACAGCTACAGAAGACAACATGGAGTGGTTGATCTTAACAAAGCCTAAGCTTCCTCTCCTTTCAAGCAGAATGTATATGCAACGCCAGATCTCACCACGGCTGGGTTTGATCACAGCTGAAGCTGCTGTCTGCAGGAAGGAAGTCAGCAATGGTGAGTCGCATGGTGAAGTATGTCGCAGGGGCAATGGGACTGTGAAACGAGGCAGCAACAGTGCAAGCAAGAGTGGTGTATCAGGTGCTGCAGCTCACACAGGCTCTAGTGGGCATGCAGACGTGTTACGTCTATCCAGCAAGAGAGCAAGAACAGATGATGTGCAGCCACCCCGATGTCCAGTTGCAGGTCAACGGGGGCCAACAGACATTGTTAACTTGCTGCCACAGTGTACAGCTGACAAGTCTGCTTTCCTTCGGCCACCAGCGCTTTTGACAGCATGTAGTGTGAGCCATGCACAGCCAGCAGCATCTCTGCCACTGTGGCTGGAGCAGGTGAGAGGGGTTCAGGAGCAGCGGCAGCAGCAGGGGCCAAACCAGGCAAGTGTTGCACAGGGTGTGCACCGTCAGGCAGTGCCCCTGCTCCCGCATGTCATGCACTTTCCTCGGCAGTCGGTGGCAACTTCTATGGCACAACCAGGCCAGCCAGAGCTGCTCCCTTTGCAGGAGCAGCAGCCTCATTGGACACCAGCTATGCAACAACCTTACTGGACATCAGCTGTGCTGGGGCAACAGCCTCTGCAACCTTGTCAGCAGCAGATGGGTGGATTTGGCATCCAATCCTTTCCTGCAGGAAGTATGCAGATGGCTCAGCAGCCAGCGTGCTTGTCTAAGCAACAGCCAGCAAAAGTCATGGCCATGCAGCATGAGTTGATGCTACCTGGGCAGCAGCAGCGCATGGAGCTGCTTCAACAGCAGCTTTTTGCAACAGTGGCTGCTATACAGCAGCAAGTGATGCAGGAGGCAGATGCCGCTGAAAAGCTGCAGCAACAGTGCAGGAGCCTGCAGTAAGAGTATATCAGGACTCACCGCCAATGGCTGCAGGGAAGCCAGATGCCACTGCAGTCCCAGACACCTCAATTCTGAAATGCGATGTGACTCTGTGTACCTGTCATGGGGTGGGAGCTGATAGTTTAATGCCAGCGTGTCCAGGTGCTTATTTGTTCACCTTGTCGCATTACGGGACGGGAGCTAAAAGTCTAATGCCAGCATGTCCAGGTGCTTATTATTGACCCTGTCACAGTACCTGCCAAATCGATTATGGCAACAAAGCTGCATGGTGACAGCTTGAGCAGCATTCAATGACAAGCTCTGCACTACAAGCCCAGAGGCTATAGATATTATGCACCCATTCGATGTTGCTGATTCACCATGAGGTGGTTGCTTAGTTCATTGGGCAGATAGAGTCTGTTTGATAGACATACATATTGACGTCGAAATAACCAGACAATTCGGATGAACAAAGCAAGCATACACAGGGGCACTGCAGCAGTGCTGAGAAAGAGCAGACTGCAATGCATTCCCTGTGCGTATGGCGCAGTAAAGCTTTCCTTCCTGGAGCGGCAATTGCAGTTGGTCCTGAGCGCGCCTGGCATTGCCTGCCGCTTTTGAATTTGCAATATTGCCATGAGTCAGCAATGCCCTACAGGTTACAGATGGTGACTGGATCTCAACGCACAGTCCTTGTATCGCGTCTTGTAGCTGCACTCTTGCAGCACTTACGCAGCAACGCCCACAAGCATCCGATTTGTCAAAGCTCGCGGCGCACATACAATTGCATCGCCGAAGCTCTGCTTATAGCGTGGTGCACACCGCTCTGGACTACGATGAAGTCGGATATATCGCCCTGACACCTTTGGGCGCAACGAAGTATGGGAAGACCGTTCAAGACTTATCTCAACGGCACAAAAATATACAGCTGCAGCAATTGCAGATGCCACTCAGCTGATCATGATGATATAATATCAAAGGTGCGTTACACACGCATCTTGTCTTGCCATGTAGCTGTTTAAGGCCACGAAGCACCAGATACGTGAGTGCAGGCTTTCCAAGGCAGACATGGCCGGGCGTATCTTTTCAACAACGCGTGAGTCATATTGCTGTGCTCCATCACGCTTATATGCCCCGCACCTTTCTTGGAATATCCATCCAAGGCGGGATTATCCTGCAGCGTCAACGTGACACTGGGTCCTAAAGAGGACAGACTACTGATGACAGGCCTACACACCGTTGCAGATATATTCTGCAGTCATTGTCAGACGGTGCTTGGCTGGAAATACGTGAGTGCTTTGCAGATATCTCTGCCAGACATGCTCAGTTTTCTTTGGTGGTGAAATCCTCATAAGTGGTCTGCAGGAGATGGCTTTCGAAACCAGTCAGAAGTACAAAGAAGGCAAATTCATTATAGAAAAGGCACGGCTGCTGAAGGTAGGACACTACTGTAAATGCTCGAGTGTTTTGTGAGGTATGGACTTTGCATGTCAGGCCACGTACCTCTCTGGAAATGCATTTTGCATGCTACAGCTACAGACTCGCCTTGACATTGTGTTTGTATGGGCTGACTTATATGTGCAGCCATTGCAACACCCATGATGCTTATCATATCTCATTGAGTCATTGGGGAATGACTGGAGTTATTTGCAGGAGGGTAACTGGTAGCAGTACATTCCATAGCGTAGTGCGTAACCAATGAATGACCCAATACGGCCTTGACTCAGCTGCAGGCTGTGTCTTGCTTGGGCAAGATGCAAGTTCTTACAATACTGTATGCTATCGTCATGATGTTCTTTGACCATCTGTTATGTTGTGTCAGTAGGCATGCAGCAAATTGCTGATTGTAGCATAGCTGCTAGGTGTCCTTTTTGTACAATATGTGACTTGTTTCTTGCTTCACTTATACCATCACACATGTATTTGTATTGCAGTTGTGTCTAGCTAATGACCTTTTTAGGCCTCCCACCAGACAGACGAAACCGTTGGTGCAGGTTCTCGTGCTTGCAATCTTTTGACACTCCATAGCTGTAATCATATCATTTCGCAACTGCTAAACAGATGTACTGTTTTCCACGCCTGTTCTCATGCCGGGACCGTTTGCCAAGGCTGTGGCTGAGAAGGCGTACAGTATCAGTCGTCATGAGCCACCATTACAAAGAGCATCCAAGGTAGTCTGGCAAAGCTGGCGCTCAGATATGGCTTGATTAGATGACAACAACTTCAACACCAGCACAAACATGGCTTGAGCGCACTCCCAAACATGATTTGGTCAGCTGCACACACAGCGACATAAAGTCTGTGGATGTCTCTGATTTTTCACTTCCAAAGACTGGAGATGGCCTTGTAAACCCTTGAACAAAAGCAGACTACTTGTAATGCAAACCACACAACACGCAGACAGCAGCAGAGCTTCGTTCAGCATCAATGTGTTTCAACATAGCAGGCATCACCTTGACACAAAAGTCAAGTCTCAGTTATCATCATCAGCATATACACTTTCTTGTCCCAGGCCCAAAGCTTGCAGGAACCCCCCTTTCTTGGGTGCAGCACCGTTTGAGGAGGCAGCTTGCTTTGCCGCAGATTTGCCCTGCCTGACCTTGGCAGCAACACCTTTTGAAGCTGACTTGCGTGCACCCTCTACACTTGGAGTAGCTTGCTGCGCCTCAGCCTGCAGCAAAGCCCAGTTTTTCTGTTGTGTTGTCAGCTATCTTGCCACAGGCTACACTGCAGCACACCTGCAATGCACCTGCAACGGCACTGCTTGCACCAAAAGCCTTTGCCTGGACATGTTGCCCCTGTCTTAAAACAATCACAGGCTAGTATTCTACCTTGTGCAACAGAGTAGGCTGGCATGCATGTCATATGCCAGAACAATAGAAAATTGTGATGCATTGGTAAGTGGCATTGCTCTTTGCACCAGACCATAGCAGACTCTTGTGACAGGTGGCCAATCAGCCCTAGGGAAGCATGTACGGCAAACCTTGGCCTTTTTGGCGCCACCAAACAGGCCAGCAAGTGGATTCTGAGGCGCGCTGTCCTCCTCTTGTTCCTCTGCTTCCTGTTGCTTCTTCCCCCCAAACAGCTGCCCAAAACCGCCTCTCTGCATCACATGCTCTGTCATTAGACACCACCAGCAGGACTGTGTTGGAGACTGCCGCCCTAGCTCAATCTACGTGTTGGGCGCATGTAAACCTGAGTATGTAGACAATGGTGTGTCTTCACTCACCAGCATCAGCATTGTGATACTGTGCTGACTGGAACATGTTGTGCAGCCACATACGACTGTGCTATGTAGGCTCCTCTGTTGTCTTGAATTGGCTCAGATCGTGTCTCAGAGGAATTTACGGTCATCCCAGCTGTGCTCAGTCGCACAGACAGACTGACACTGGTGAGCTGCAGAAGTGAAGAGTAGCACACCTCTTTACCAGCAGGCTTTACTTCCACCAGCTTGCTGTCAATCTTCTTCTGCTTCTGGGGGCCTGTGGGGGCATCTGCTGAAGCTTTGCTGCGTCCCCCAAACAGCCCTCCAAGACCGCCTCCTCCACCCTTTTGTGATTTGCTCTTGCCATCGTCCTGCAAAGCAGACCACCCCAGATTGGATTCTCAAAGCTCGGTTGGAGCATTGCCTGACACTCTGATAGCTTGGGGATTGCCTGACAAGCTGATAGCTTGGGAATTGCTGGCCCAACAAGCGCAACCTCAGGCATGAGCAGACCCCAATATGCGAACTTCAATATGCCAAGTCCAAGCTGACCTTCCACATGAAATGGCAGGAATGGCAACAAAGATACCAGACTGCATACATGCCTAAGGCAGCGCAGTCATGCAATGTCGCCTGTGCAAGCAGCCAACATGTTCTTCTTAGCTCGGTATTGAGCTCATGTCAGGCAGGACCCTGGCAAAGCATGTTGCAGATTGCATTTCGTTTCACTGCTTGCTGGTGCAAGCCTATCACATGCAAGACAGAGCATTGTGCCCTGAGCAGGTCAAGCTGGATCAAGAGAATCTCACAACATACCTGATCTCCAAAGGCAGGCTTTGCGTCGACCAGCTTTGCGCCAATCTTCTTCTGCTTCTGTGGGCCCGTGGGGGCGTCAAGCGAGGACTTGCTGCGGCCCCCGAACAGGCCTGCCCCATTCTGCTGGGGTGAGCTGTCACCCTGAAAACTTATCATAGTAAATAATGCATGAAAACTCAGGTTATAGCAGCATGTGACACGCGTGTGAAACGGTGATGCTGATGCCCGCACAGGCTGTCCATCATGTGGTTGTGCAGCTTTTGTGAGACGGAGAGTCCACCACCATAACCAAACGACAGCTTTGAGTGGCTTCCACTGCTTGCTCGCATGGCTTGCATACCCACTGCTAAAGCCAAAACCCACAGCTGAATTCTGTTGACCACAACTGGTCAGGAAGTAACGCACGGTGTGGCATTGATGGTGCTTCTGATGTACATGCCCATCTCATACTGTACAGTCAAAATCACATGCAGTTGCCTGTCTGTTTGCAGGGCACACAAGAGTCAGGCTTGGGGATGGCAGTACCTCTGGCTGCTGGGGCTGTGCCTTCACTGCTTGTGTGCGCCCAAACAGCCCCTTGGCCGGCAAGGG
>JAABUW010003974.1_pt1 | contig 20486 bp, 17 predicted proteins | sample 5560081 | NCBI WGS metagenome assembly JAABUW01 (sample SAMN10711882, study PRJNA513363) | rock metagenome | isolation source: Antarctica rocks | place: Antarctica: Victoria Land, Knobhead sud
ATGTCGCGGCGTCGGCGAAGGTCATGTGGTTGAAGGGGTCGGCCAGCCCGAGGTCCGCGGCAACGGCACGATGGGTGGCGGCCGAACCCAGCACGGTCAGCGAGAACGCGCCATCCTCGATGCGGCCGTGCAGGGCGTGCGCAGCCTTCAGGATGATTTCGGGACCGATGCCGGCGGGGTCGCCGGTCGAGATTGCGATGCGCGGGCTGGGCAAGCTTTTCTTCCCCCAATCATTTTTATTGCGGCCAGCCTAACCGAGGAAACTCACGCATGACAAGCCAGAATCGTTCAAGATTCGTCATAAAACTTCAGTGTCGTCTGCTTCAGGCCGCGCCAGCAAGCAGACGGCTGAACAGGGCCTCGTCGCCGAAGGCGCCCGATTTCGACAGCACCGTCGTGCCGCTCCAGGCGCCGCCGACGAGCCGCGAGATCGGCAGGCCGGGCGCGTGTTCACCCAGCAGGTCGAGATGATCGACCGCGAGGCCCCGGCAGAGGGCGAGAAACGTCTCGCCGCCACCGATGGTGAGGCAGGCGGGCGCAGCCAGGCGACCGAAGACATCGCCCAGCCATGTCTCGATGAGGGCGGCGGCGTCCCCGCGGTCCACGGTGGAGGGAAGATCGGCGGTGGCGAGGCAGGCCCCCGTCTTGGCGAGCACGGCGGCGATCCGGGCCGCGCCGGCTCGCGCCGCGTGATCGAAGGGCTGCAGAAGATCGGGCGCAATCCCTCGCAGATGCGCGATCTGCCCGAGGCTGACGGGATTGTTCGTGCCGACGATCGCCAGATGCGGCCGTGCCCCGAACGGCGCCGACCGGGGTGGCACGCCGGACAGCGCACGCGCCAGCCCCGCGCTGCCGCACCAGAGCACCGGCCCCGGCAATTCACACGCCATTGCGGCGATCCGATCGAGGTCATCCTCGGTCTCGGCATCGCACACCATCACGCTTCCGCGAGCGGAGGCCCGCGGAAGGTCCGTCGACGCGGCGAGGCGGCACGGCACGCCTTCGGCGGCCAGCGCGGCCCTCGTATCGACATCCACCATACGCCAGTCCTGGCCGGGAAAGCGGACCCACTGCAGGCCGCCCCGCGTCGCCCGGTTCTGGGCGGGAAAGGCGGGAGCGAGAACGATCGTGCCGAAGAGGCCGGAACGGACGCAAACGGCGAGTTCGGCGGCCCAGTGGCCGCGCAGCAGGCTGTCGATCTTCTTGAACCCGATGCCGGCCCCGCGGAGGATCGGCAAGGCCGCCTCGGTCGCCGCGATTGCCTCTGCCGGCGATCCGTCGCGGCATCCCAGATTGACCGCGAGGGCCTGTCCATCTGGCCATTCCCGCATCGGGCCAAGGCTGCAGACCAGCGGTCCATGCGTTTGCGTGAACTGGGCGCCGGCGTCGAGCGCGCCGGTCAGATCGTCGGCGACGAGCCTGACCGGGCTCATGCGGCGCGGCTCGCTGTGGCCTCCGCCCTGGCGAGGCTCACGACGACGCCGAGATCGCGCAGGCGCTCCACCTCGGCGGCGGGGGCACCCTCGTCTGTGATCAGTTCATGGACAGCAGTAATGTCGCAGATGCGGCTGAATGCAGCCGCCTGGAACTTGCTGGAGTCGGCCAGCAGCACGATGCGCCGCGCCGCCGCGATGATCGCGCGCTTCATCGCGGCGATTTCGAGCGAGGTATCGCTCAGCGTCGTCTCCGAAATGGCATGTGTCCCAACGAAGGCAACGTCTGCCCTTAGGCTCTTGAGGAAGTCCTGCCCCGGCTCGCCGGTCAGCGTGAGCGAGCCGGGGCGCAGGCTGCCCCCCAGCACCACGAGATGGACGGGGCGCGCATTGGCCAGCACCTGGCCGATGCCAAGATCGTTGGTGACGGCGGTGAGCGGGACATCGCGGTCAGCGGCGGCCTGGGCCGCCATCCGCACGGTCGAGCCGCTGTCGAAGATGACGCTCTGCCCCGGCTTAAGACTGGCGGCAGCGAGACGCCCGATCGCTGCCTTCTCGTGCCGCGCGAAACGCGCTGAGATGCCGGCCTCGGGCTCAAAGGTCGAGGCGGCCGGCCGGTTCTGGATCAGCGCGCCGCCGTGCGTCCGCTCGATATAGCCCCGCTCCTCCAGGTGCTCGAGGTCCCGGCGAACGGTGGAAGGCGAGGCGCCGCTCGCCTCGACCAGTTCCTGAATCGATGCCGCGCCCTTGCTTTTCAGATGGTCGAGCATGAGGGCACGCCGATGTGCGGGAATTAGTTCAGGACGTAGTCCGTTCATTGCTGGCCAAATCTTGTCAAATCGTTTCACATCAGACGGGGCAGCGAAGACAGAGTCAACCGCGCAGCGACAGGGTTCGATCTTGACAACATGGCAGTGACTCTCCCTCTCTGAGTCTTAGACTCCAACCGCGGACGCCGTGTGTCTCGCGAGTCGCCTCAGGCCCGCGGACAGGAGCGTCGGTCGACCCAGCGCCTGTTCGAGGAACTACGCGGCCGCGGGTAGCGGGGGACGGACCACCTACTGAGCGCCCGCGCAGGTCTCACGGCCGACGCACTACCAGGTCGATTTCAATCAGAGCATCATAGGCCAGCCCCGTCACGCCCACGCAGGTGCGGGCCGGTAGGCGACCTTCGGCGAAGAAGCCGCGCCACGTTTCGTTCATAGCGGCGTAGTCCTCGGCGAAGCGGGTGAGGTAGATGCGGGCCATCACTACATGCTCGAGGCCGAGGTCTAGTCCGCCCAGTACGGTGCGCAGGTTCGCAACGACAGCATGGGTCTGCGCCACGATGCCGTCCGGCAGCACGCCGGGCGCATCGGGCGTATCGGGCATCTGGCCGGTGACGAACACCAGGCCATCCGTCTCCACGGCATGGTTGAAGGGCGCGACCGGCCTGGGGCCGCCGGGGATCATGTGGAACTGCATGGCACTCGTCTCCTCAGGGCGGCGGGGTGCGCCCGGCGTCGAACAGGCGCTTGCTCACGATGGCATGCACGCCCCAATTGCCGTCGACAACCTGCGTCACGCCGAAGTCCACCGCAGCCGAGATCAAAGCGATCGCGTCGTCCTCGGTGAAGCGCCAGCCCTCCATCAGGAAGCGACGCACCTTGCGAAAGGCATCCTTCATCGCGAGGTCGAGTGAGGATTTCGCGTAGACTTGGCTCTGCCCCTTGGAGCCAAATTCCGCCAAGTAGTTCGGATGGCTGAACCCGGTGAGGACCCAATCGGTCGGAGTCTCGATCAGCGGCGCGGTGAGGCTCGCAAACACTCGGCCTGCGAGGTCCGCCTTCTTGTGCAACGTCACCGCGAACGTGCCCGTCATGGAGCACTCGATCGCGGTGCCGCCGAGTTCGCCGTCACCCTGCGCGGCATGCGGGTCGCCCACTGACAGCAGGGCCCCGGGCACCGAAACCGGCAGGTAGACTGCCGATTCCTTGCCCAGCCGCCAATTGTCGAGGTTGCCGCCAAAATAGGCGGGAGGAATGGAATCGACGAGCTCGGCTTCCCGTGGTGCGACCGCGATGACGCCGAAGTGCGGTCGGAGCGGAATCCGAACGCCCGCCAGCACACCGTCGCGCCGGTTGACCGTGTCGGCCGCGATGGGAACCCCGGGGTAGTCGTAGCTCGTGTGGACCACCCCGAACGGGTCCGTCTGCGGCTGCCAGCGGAAGCCGTGCAGGGCGCGGGCAAAGGGCTCTTCGTCGTCGGTGATGATTTCGTAGATGGTGACCACCTCGCGCGGCCGTGGCTCGGAGATGAGTTCGGTATAGTGGTAGCCCCACCATGCGGCGACGCTGCTCCCGAAGACACGGCCGGCGTGGGCGGGGCTGCGGCTCGGGCGCGGCACGATGTCGAGGATGCGGACCTCGAGCACGTCGCCGGGCAATGCGTCCCGCACCGCGATCGGTCCCGTGCAGATGTGCACGCCAAAGCCTTCGCCGGCCCCGCGGCCATAGATCGAGGCGTCCATCGGACCGGCCCCGCGGCGATCGACGCCCTTGCCGTCGGGCGTCCACCGGAAGACGCTCTCCGCGCCGGCATCGCCCCGGATCATGCGCTCGGGATCGTCGGAGGCATGCTGCGTCAAGGTTTCAATCGTAATGGTATCGCCGGACCCGATCTCGATCAGCGGCGCGAGGGCACGGCTGAAATAGCCCCAGTGCACATGCTCCGCCTTGGCCTCGAGATGGTAGCGGCTCGTGCTCTTCCCGCGTGCTTGGTGGTCGTGCAGGTCTTCGAAATCGTGATCCGCCGACGTCCGCTCCAGGGCCACAGGAGAACCCCGCCGCTGCCGAAGTGCGCCCTCAGGCCAGCCACGCTGCCCGGTCGGGCCGGGCACACTGCCCGAGTCGCGGGACACCTGTTGCCGCAGGGCGCGCGGGGACAGACCGAACCGGTCGCGGAACACGCGGCTGAAATGCGCGGCATCGTTGAACCCATAGCGGAAGGCGATCTCGGACACCGCACGACGGTTCTCGGCGGGGTTCGCCAAGTGGAGCCAGGCGCGCTGCAGCCTGCGCTCACGCAGAGACAGGATGAAGGTGTCTCCCGTCAGCTCGAACAGCTTCTGCAGATAGCGCTCCGAGATGCCTTCGGCTTGGGCCACGCGCGTGGCCGCGAGGTCCGGTTCCCCGAGCCGGCGTTCGATTGCTTGATCAATACGGGCGCGGAGGGCCGCCTGATTGGACGTGCCGCCGGTCTCCGTGCTCGAGGCCGCCGTCCGATGCGCGAGCGCGAGCAGCATTTCGGCGAGGCCGGCCTCGATGACGCTCCAGTCGGAGGCGGGAAGCGTGTCGAGCCCATCTGCCGCGGCCTCCAAGGTGCGGGCCAGCACGGCGGACAGGCCGTCCCGCAACGCCTGCGCGCCTTCCATCGAGGCGAAGCCGATTTTGCGCCCCGGAAAGGCCGCGGCCGTGACGCTGAGCACGAGCGCCCGCACCGGCTGACGAAAGATCAGCTGCCAGTGGCCCTGCAAGGGCAGGACGAGTGCCTCCCCGCTGCGGACGGCTTGGTGCACGCCGTTGGTTGTCACCCTAACGTCGCCTTCGAGCGGCAGCAGAAAAAGCGGCAGCTCGAACCGGCGCTGGCCCGAAGGTGAAAGGACCTGCGCGGCGACCGCAAGGCGACCGACGGTGACGCCATCCAATCCTGCGCGAAGAACTGCGATCGGCGCCGGTGTGCCACCCGCTAGCATCGTCGACCGCAGCCCAAGCGCCCGGAGCACGTCCTGCCATGCCGCATTCCGGGCGTGCTCCGGGTAGGATTCGCTCGTGAAGTGGCGGAGTTCCATGCTGCGACCTGCTGACTGCGGCAGGCTTGCAAGCACTGCGCCAACCGTTCCTCAGGTGCAGGTGAAGACGCTCTTGCGGATCGAGCCGTGCACGCCCCAATTGGCGTCCACGATCTGAGTGACGCCAAAATCGGCGGCCACCGACATGAGGGCGATTGCCTCGTCCTCGCTCAATTTGTGCACGGTCATGAGGAAGCGGCGCAGCTTGCGGAAGGCGTCGCGCATGGCCTTGTCGAGGCTGGCGTGGTTGGCAACATCGAGTTGAGCGTCCGTGCCCGGCCCGAGTTCGGCAAGATAGTTGGGAAAGGTAAAGCCGTAAACCGACCACTGCTGATCGGTCTCCAGCATCGGATGGGTGAGGCCTTCCAGCGGGGTGCCTCCAAGGTCTTGCTTCTTGTGCAGAATAAACTCGAAATCGCCCGTCAGCGATGTCTCGATCGCGGTGCCGCCGAGTTCGCTGTCGCCCTGTGCTGCGTGAGGGTCGCCGACCGAGAAGAAGGCGCCATCGACCGCAACCGGGTAGTACATGCGGGCGCCTTTGCCGATGCGCCAGTCGTCGATGTTGCCGCCCGTGTAGCTCGGCGGGATGGAGCTCACGAAATCGGATTCCGAGGGCGCGAGCCCCATGGTGCCGAAATGCAGCCGGGCCGGCACCGTGACGTTGCGGAGAATGTTCTCGCGCTTGACGATCGTGGCGTGATCCACAGGCACCCCGGGATAGTCGATGGTCGGGTGCAGGACGCCGTCCGGGTCGAGCTGCGGCGTCCAGACGTAGTTATAGACCGCGCGGGCGACGGGCTCCCCGGCGGTGTCGAGCTCGAAGATGGTAATGACCTCGCGGGGGCGCGGTTCCTCGATGAGGTCGCCGTAGTGGAAGCCCCAGCTTGCGGCGGCGTTCGACCCGAAGCAGCGCCCGAGATGGCAATGATGGCAGCTCGGGCGCGGCCGCACGTCGAGCACCCTCACCTCGAGGATGTCGCCGGGTTCGGCGCCTTCTACCGCGACCGGGCCGGTGAGGAGGTGCACCCCGATGCCTTCGCCTGAGCCGCGCACGAAGGGCCCCTTGGTTGGGCCGGCGCCGCGGCGGGCCACCGCCTTGTGCTCGCGGGTCCAATGGAACACGCTTTCGGCGCCGGGGTCGCCGGCGATCATTCGCTCGTAGTCGTCGCCGGCATGGTGGGTCAGCGTTTCGATTGTGGCCCGATCACCGGACTTGATCGTGAGGGACGGGGTCACGACCTTGCTGAAGTAGCCCCAATGCATCGTGGCAGGGGAGACGGGCAGCGTGTGATGCGTCATCGGTGGAATCCTGGAGGGCGTCTTCGGAAGAAAGGGGGGCGGGCCGCTCAGGCCGGCTCGTCCAGGTTGCGGTCGGCCCCCATCGAGCGAAGAAACCGGACCGTGAGCGGGTTGCGGGGACGGGTCAGCACCTCATGGGCGGGGCCTTCCTCCTTGATGGAGCCACCGCTGAGGAACACCACGCGGTCCGCCACCTCGTCGGCGAAACGCAACTGATGCGTGGAGATCAGCATGGTCAGGCCGTCCTCGACCGCGAGGCGGCGGATGACCTCGAGCACCTCGCCCACCAGTTCCGGGTCGAGCGCGGAGGTCGGTTCGTCGAGCAGCAACACGCTTGGGTTGGGGGCCAGCGCACGCGCAATCGCGACCCGCTGCTGCTGCCCGCCCGACAGGTGTCGGGGCAAGGCGTCGGCGCGATGGCTCAGCCCCACGCGGTCGAGCAGCGCAAGCGCCCTGCGGTCGGCGTCGGTGCGCGACAGGCCCTGCACCCAACGCAACGGGCCTGCGACATTCTCCCGGGCGGTCAGGTGGCTGAACAGATTGAACTGCTGGAACACCATGCCGACGCCGACGCTGGCCCGCTCGTTGGCGAGCGCCCTGGGCGGCAGCAGCTTGCCGGTCTCGCCGAAGCCGAGGCGGCGTCCTCCCACCCGGATTTCGCCGGTATCCCAGCCCTCGAGATGGTTGATGCAGCGCAGCAGGGTGCTCTTGCCCGATCCACTCGGACCGAGGAGGGCCACGACTTCGCCGACCCGAACCGAGAGGTCGAGGCCGTCGAGGACGGTCTGGCTGCCGTAGCGTTTGCAGAGGGCACGCGCCTCCACGGCCACGTTGTTGCGCGCGAGGGTCTCAGCGCGCTGGGCCCGGTTCGCGCGTCTGGTCCGCCTGGCAGGCAGCGGGCCGGGGTCCGTCAGCGGGTCCGCGGCTTCGATCGCTGCAGGACCGGCGGCAGCCCGGGAGGGAACGAGCAGCCCGCGCCGCCAGGGCAGGAGTTGCTTCATCCGGTCCTGCGGGGCCGGGCGATCGAGGTCCAGCATTGCCTCCGCGAGAAGCTGAAGCCCTGCGACCGCGCCCGTAAGCACCAGGTACATGAGGCCCGAGGCGAAGAAGATCGAGAAGAAGTCGAAGGTCGAAGAGGCGAGTTGCGTCGAGCGCAGCGTCAACTCCTCGACCGCGATCACGGAGGCGAGCGAGGAGTTCTTCAGCGCACTGACGGCCTCGTTGCCGAAAGCCGGCACCATGGTTCGGATGGCCTGCGGCGCAATGATCCGCCGCATCAGCACGGCCGGTGTCATGCCAAGAGCCTGTCCGGCCGTGACCTGACCCCGCTCGACACCAAGCACCCCGGACCGAAGGATCTCTGCGATGAAGGGGGCCTCGTTGAGCGAAAGCGCCAGCCCGGCCGCCCCGATGGCGCTGAGCTTCACGCCGATGTGGGGCAGAGCGTCGTAGGCGAACACGAGCTGGAGGATCAGCGGCGTGCCCCGAAAGACGACCGTGTAGCCGCGCGCGAGTGCGGCCAACGGCCAGAAGCGGCTGAGCTGCATGCTGGCCAGTACCAACCCCGCCGCCAGCCCGCCCGCGAGGCCGAGACCCGTGACAGCCAGGGTGAAGCCGATCCCGTTGAGGAGGTACGGCATGGTGAGGTAATGGAGGAACAGGTCCATGAAAGCCGCTTCGGATCGCGGAGCCGCGCGAGCTACTTGACCGACAGGATACGCGGTTCTTCGAGGAAGCCGGAGTCAAGCGACCACTTGGTGAGGAGGTCCTTCTCGATCCCCGCTTTCTGGACCTCGATCAGGGCCGCCAGCACGGCATCCCGGAACTCGGGCTTGTCGCGGGGAACCGCAATGCCAACCGAGTAGGGCAGCGTCACCGCGGTCGCCTTCTCGAGCTTGTCCGGGTAGGCCTTCACGGCTTGGTCCACCGTATTGACGTCGTTGACGTAGGTATCGGCGCGGCCCGCAAGGATCGCCTGGATGCAGCTCGCATTGTTGTCGTACAGCTGCATCTCCGGGGCGGGCTTGCCGCCCTTGGTGCACTCGGCCGCAAGATTCTGGATCAACGGCACTTCGACGAATCCGGTGTTCTCGGCGGCGGTGGCCCCGCACATCGACGTGTTGATCCCGGAGATCTTCTTGGGGTTGCCCTTAACCACGAGAACGCCATCGAAAACCTTGGAATAGGTGATGAAATCGCCGGCCTTGGCGCGTTCCTCGGTGGCGTAGATGTCGGAGATCACGATGTCGGCCTGCCCGCTCGCCAACGTGGTCATCAACGACGCGAAAGCGACCGGCTTGTAGGTGAGGCTGAACCCGAGGCAGCTTCCGACGGTCTCGCCGAGATCGATATCGAAGCCGACATATTTGCTTGGATCGTTGGGGTCGAGCGCCTCATAGCCAGGCGTGTGCGGGTTGATGGCATTGACCAGCGTCTTGCCCTTGAACTGCGGATACTTCGCCTGCAGAGCCTGACAGGCGGCCGGCGCCCGCGACGCCTCGGCATGGGGTGAGCCAGTGGTCATGGCCGCGAGGGCCGTGACCGCGAGGGCGGCTGCGGCCGCACGACTCAACGAGGCGCCGGCGCGCTGGCTCTGCATGATGATGGCGAACATCGGGAACTCCTTTGGGCGGCGCGACCGGTAGCAGATGCCAACCGGTAGGCCCGCAGCTTAGGAGAGGTGGCGGCTGAGGACTTGTGCTCAGCCGTACGAAGAGTTGCGGGCAGGTGGTGATCTGGGGGCGCCCTCTGCACAAGAATTGCCCAGCATAGCGTGTCCGGGAGCTATGCAGGACTGGTTGACGATGACGGATTGAAGGCGGCGTATCGAGGCGGGTGTCCAGCCTTAAAAGGAGAACACAATGCCCGATCTGCGCGGAGCTATTGGACGTGACGTCGACAGCGGTCTCTACGATGGCGCCGTGACCATCGTCGCGGTCGGCGGCAAGGTGGTGTTCGACGAAGCCACCGGCTTCGCCGATCGGCTCGGCGGCAGGGTCATGCGCCGGGACAGTGTGTTCCCGATCTTCTCCATCGCAAAGGCCATCAGCGCGGTCGCCGTACTGCAGCAGGTCGAGCGCGGCCGGGTTCGGCTGAACACGCCGGTCTGCGAGATCATTCCGGAGTTCGCGCGGCGCGGGAAGCAGCGGGTGACGATCGGCCATCTCCTCTGCCACAGCGGGGGGATGCCCGCCAGCTTTCCCGCAGTTCCGCCCGAGAAGGCGGGGGATCTCGACGCCGTGGTCGCGGCAGTCTGTGACGTCGGACTGGAGGCGGTACCTGGGGAAGAGGTGAGCTATTCGCCGATCATGGCCTATGCGGTGCTCGGCCAGTGCGTCCGCGTACTGGACGGCGGCGGCCGGCGGTTTCGCGACATCGTCGGGGAGGACGTCCTCGCGCCGCTCGGCATGCGGGAGACGTCGCTCGGATTGACGCGGGCGCTGGTCGAGCGGGCCGTCGCGCCGCGCATTTCTGACACCAGCCCCGGCCTGTTCGACCCCAGCGGACTGATGTGGCTGGCCTCCTCGATCCCACGAAGGACGTGGAAATACCGGCCGGCGGTTTCGTGTCCACGGCAGGCGATATCCATCGTTTCGCCGAGGCCCTGCGGCAGGGCGGAACTCTGGAGGGCAACCGGGTGCTGTCGCCGGCCACGGTGTCCTTCGCGACTCGCAACCACACTGGCTCGATGCCCAACGATCTGTGGACCTACGCCCGCGAGCTGAAAAACTGGCCTCTGTTCCCCGCCAATCTCGGCCTCGGCTTCTTTCTGCGCGGGGAAGGCATGAACCCGACCTATTGCGGACATCTCGCCACCCCCGGCGCTTATGGAGCAATGGGCGCCGGCACCACGAACTTCTGGGTGGATCCCGAGCGGGACATGTCGATGGTGTGCCTTACAACAGGCTTCGTGGAGGAGGCTAACAGCGCCATGCGCTTCCAGCGCCTGTCGGATGTCGCGATCGCGCAATTTGCACCCCATTGAGCAGATCGCCGCCTTTCCAACAGCCGTCCTGCCCGCGTTCCGCCGGACGGTCGGTCCAGACGGCTGGCTGGCCACAGGGCCGGTCCCACCCTCGGCAACCCGGCTGATTGGCATGCGACTTGCGAAGTTGTTGGGTATGAGTGTTCTGCGTGCGCGTCCGTGGCGTCACAAGCGCCAAATCTCCGGTCGAGCCCGCCCGGCCCGATCGTTGATGGCGGAGGCTCAACCCTGTCGTCCAATCCTGTTTCCTGCGACGGCGGATCCTTAACGTGAGTTTCATCTGGAAGCGGCTCCTGGGCACCGTGCCTAGTCTGCTCGGCGTCGTCGTGCTCACGTTCCTTCTGTCGCATGCCCTGCCGGGCGATCCGGCCGCCTATTTCGCAGGGCCGGCGGCCAATGCCGCATCGATCGCCGACGTTCGGCACAAGCTCGGGCTCGACCGCCCGCTTCCCGAACAATTCTTTCATTACGTCGGTGATCTCGTGCACGGCGATCTAGGCAAATCCCTGACCACGGGGCAGCCTGTCCTGACGGATCTGGTCGACCGGCTGCCGGCGTCGCTCGAACTGTCGGCCTACGCCCTTATCTTCGCCGTCGGGTTGGCCATTCCCATGGGCGTCTGGGCGGCAACACGCATCAATGGGCCGGTCGATCATGTCTGCCGGGCCATCGTCACCATCTGCGCGGCATTCCCGACCTTCTTCGTCGGCCTGCTGCTGGTCTACGTGTTCTACTTCCTGCTCGGGATCTCGCCTGAACCGCTCGGCCGGCTGAACGAGATCGTCTATTCGCCCCCCGCCCGCATCACCGGCGCCTACACGGTCGATGCCCTCCTCGCCGGCGACTGGACGGTGTTCAGGGCTTCGCTTGAACAACTGGTCCTGCCGGCCGTGTCGCTCGGCCTGTTCGCCCTCGCACCCATCGCCCGCATCACCAGGGCCGCCATGGTGGAGGCGCTCGGCAGCGACTTCGTCCGCACGGCGCGCGCGAGCGGCCTGCCTGTATGGAAAATCCTGTTCACCTACGCGTTCCGCAACGCCCTGCTGCCGGTCACCAGCGTCCTTGGCATGGTGTTCTCCTTCCTGCTGGGGTCCAACGTGCTGATCGAGCAGGTCTTCGGCTGGCAGGGTGTCGGCGCCTATGCAGTCTCGGCGGTGGTCGCCTCCGACTACGCCGCCGTCCAGGGCTTCGTGCTGATGATGGCCATCCTCTACATCCTGCTCAATCTCGTGGTCGACGTCTTCGGTACGCTCATCGACCCCCGCGTCCGGTTCGAGGGATGAGTGCATGAGCCTCGTGGCCCTCGCCCGCAACACGGGCTACGCCTTCAGCGAGAACCGCCTCACGCTGGTCGCCGCCGTCATGCTGGCGCTGCTGGTGCTCTGCGCCCTCGTCGGACCCTCGATCGCGCCCTACGACCCGCTGACGACCGATGCCGCCGCCAAGCTCGTGCCACCGAGCGCCCAGCACCTGTTCGGCACCGATGCGCTCGGTCGCGACATCCTCAGCCGCGTCATGGTGGCGGCCCGGCTCGATCTCGGCATGGCGGTCGCGGCCGTGGCGCTGTCGTTCCTGCTCGGCCTCGCGCTCGGCTCGGCCGCGGGCTATTTCGGCAGCTGGACGGACCGGGTCATCGGGCGCGTGATGGACACCATCATGGCCTTCCCCCTGTTCGTGCTGGCCATGGGCATCGTCGCGGCGCTCGGCAACAGCGTGCTCAACATCATCATCGCGACGATGATCATCAACCTCCCGTTCTACTGCCGCTTCGCGCGCGCCGAGGTGAACGTGCGACGCGAGGCCGGCTACGTGGAAGCGGCCCGCATGGGCGGGAACCGCACACTGCCGGTCCTGGTCAACCACATCATTCCCAATATCCTGCCGCCGATGATGGTGCAGGCCTCGCTCAACATGGGGTGGGCCATCCTGAACGCGGCAGGCCTGTCTTTCATCGGGCTCGGGGTGCGGCCACCCACGCCCGAATGGGGCATCATGGTCTCGGAGGGCGCGAGCTTCATCATCTCCGGCGAGTGGTGGGCCTTCATGTTCCCCGGCGCCGCACTGGTGGTCGCGGTATTCTGCTTCAACATGTTGGGCGACGGGATGCGCGACCTCCTCGATCCCCGGAAGCGCGTATGACCGCCCAGCTCGAAATCGATGACCTGTCTCTTGCGTTCCGCACGCGGCACGGTGTCGTACGGGCGCTCGAGAACGTGTCCATCTCGGTGGCCCGGGGCGAGATCGTGGGCGTGGTCGGCGAAAGCGGCTCGGGCAAGTCGGTCACCGCCTACACGGTGATGGGCCTGCACGATGCCGCCGCCGACATCACCCACGGCCGTATCACGCTCGGCGGGATCGACCTGCTGGCGGCCCGGCCCGAAGCGCTGCGCGGGCTGCGCGGCCGCGAGATGGCCATGATCTTCCAGAGCCCGCGCACCTCGCTGAACCCGATCCGCAAGGTGGGCAAGCAGATTGAGGACGTGCTGCGCGAACACGCCGACGTTCCCAGCCGCGACCTGCGCAAGGCGGCGGTCGCGGCGCTAGCCAAAGTCCGTATCCCCGATCCCGAACGCCGCTACGAGGCCTACCCGTTCGAACTGTCGGGCGGCATGTGCCAGCGGGTGATGATCGCAATGGCGCTCGCCTGCTCGCCCTCCATGCTGATCGCCGACGAGCCGACGACCGGGCTCGACGTCACCACGCAGGCCGTGATCATGGACCTCATCCGGGACATGAGCCGCAGCGCCCGCATGTCGACCCTCCTGATCACCCACGATCTCGGCCTCGCCGGCGAATACTGCGACCGGATCGCGGTCATGCACGCCGGCCACGTGGTGGAGATCGCCCCCACCGAGGCCCTGCTCGCCCATCCCGCCCATCCCTACACTCGGCAGCTCCTCGCCGCGACCCCAACTCCCGAAGCCCGTATGGACGATCTAAACGCGATCGGGGGACAGCTCCCTGACCTCCGGCGCGACCTGCCGCCCTGTCGCTTCAGCGGCCGCTGCGAGCGCCACCAGTCGGTGTGCGGCGAGCCGCCCCTGCCCTGGGTGGAGCTCTCGCCCGCACACGTCGTGCGCTGCCGGTTTCCGCTATGACGGTGCCCCTGCTCGAGGCCAAGTCGCTGGCCAAGCTCTATCCGGTCAAGAGCGCGGTGCGGGGCGCCCGGCTGCACGCCGTCGACGACGTGGATCTCGCCATCGCATCGGGGGAAAGCCTCGGCATGGTGGGTGAATCGGGCTGCGGGAAGTCAACCATGGTGCGCCTGCTGGCGCGCCTGGTCGACCCGACCGCCGGGAAGGTCCTCCTCGAAGGTAAGGATCTCACGGCCGTGTCGCAGGCGCATTTCGTGTCGACGCCGGACCGCGGCAAGATCCAGGTCGTCTTCCAGGATCCGACCGACAGTCTCAACCCCTCCTTCCGGGTATTCCGCTCGATCGCCGACCCCCTCAAGCGCCTTCTCGGGCTGCGTGATGCCGCCGCCATCGCCGATCGCGTGCGCCGGACCGCCACGCTCGTCGGATTGCCGGAGGAACTGCTGCAGCGCTACCCCCACCAGCTGTCCGGCGGCCAGCGGGCGCGTGTAGGCATCGCTCGCGCGATCGCGGTCGAACCCTCGCTGCTGATTCTTGACGAGCCGACCTCGGCGCTGGACGTGTCGGTCCAGGCGGTCATCCTGCGTCTTCTCGCCGACCTCCGGGACCGGCTCGGCATGAGCTACCTGTTCGTGTCGCACGACCTTAACGTCGTCCGCCTGCTGTGCTCGCGGGTCGTCGTCATGTATCTGGGCAAGATCATCGAGGTGGCGCCGACCGAGGGGCTGTTCGTGGCCCCGCGCCACCCCTACACCCAGGCGCTGCTCGCTTCGATCCCCGATCCGGCCCGCCGAACGGAGACCCGGCCGCGCCTCGACGGCAGTCCCAAGAGCCCCATCGACCCCGATCCGAACATGTGCCGCTTCTATGGCCGCTGTTTCAAGGGCACCGAGCTTTGCACCCGGATGATGCCGCCGCTCCGCGAGGTCGGCCCGGACCATCGCGTCGCCTGCCACTATGCCTGATCGCACCCTGAGGAGGACCGCTTGAGCAACGACAACGAGATCTGCCGCATGGATGCGGTGACGGTCGCCAGCAAGGTCAAGGGCAAGGACCTGTCCGCCGCCGAGGTGACCGAGGCGGTGCTGCGCCGCATGGACGTGCTCGAGCCGCATATCCACGCCTTCTGCACCCCAACGCCCGAGGTGGCGCGCGCCGCCGCCAAGGCCGTGGACGCCAAGATCGCGGCCGGCGAAGACCCCGGCGCCCTCGCCGGCGTGCCGATCGGCATCAAGGATCTGGTGGCCACCAAGGACATCCTCACCGTCATGGGGTCGCCGCTCTACCGCGATTTCGTCCCCGACGAGGACGACATCGTCGTCGAGCGACTGAAGGCGGCCGGCGCGGTGATCATCGGCAAGACCAACGTGCCGGAATTCGGATACAGCGGCGTCGGCCACAATCCGGTCTTCCCGGCGACCCGAAATCCGTGGAACCTGGACATGACGTCGGGCGGCTCCAGCGCCGGCTCGGGCGCCTCGGTGGCCGCGGGCGTCGCGCCGTTCGCCATCGGCTCGGACGGCGGCGGGTCGATCCGCATCCCCTCGGCGCTCTGCGGCCTTTACGGCATGAAGGCGTCGATGGGCCGGGTGCCGCTGTATCCGGGGTGCCGGGACGAGCGCTACCCCGGTGTGTCGAGCTGGGAGTCGCTGGAGCATGTCGGCCCGATGAGCCGGACGGTCGCGGATTCGGCGCTGATGCTCAGCGTCATCACGGGTCCCGATCCGCGCGACCGCTATTCCATCCCGGCGGTCGACTTCGACCAAAGCGCGGCAACGACCGAGAGCATCTCGGGCCTGCGCATCGCCTACAGCGAGGACTGGGGCTACGCGCCCGTGGATCCCGAGGTGCGACGCGTCGTTTCCGAAGCCGCTGCCGTTTTCGAGAAGGACCTCGGCTGCACGGTCGAGCGCGCCCATCCAGGCTGGCAGGATCCGCTCCCCTCCTTCTGGACCATGGTCGCTGGCGACACCGATCTTGCCGGCCTGCGCCGCATGATGAAGGGGCGGGAGTCCGAGATGTCGCCGCATCTTGTGGCGCTCCTGTCGCACCCCTGGACCGCCGAGGACTTCACCAATGCCAAGATGGTCCGCCAGATGGTCTGCAACCGCATGTGGCGGTTCATGGCCAACTACGACCTGCTGCTCACCCCGACGCTCGCGGTGCCCGCCTTCCCGCTCTACATGCAAGGCCCCGAGATCATCGAGGGCAAGATGGTCGCCTCGGCCGCCTGGCTGGCCTTCACCTTCATCACCAACCTGACCGGCCAGCCCGCAGCCAGCATCCCGGCGGGCTTCACCAAGAACGGCCTTCCGGTCGGGCTCCAGATCATCGGCCGTCACTTGGCCGACCGCACCGTGCTCGCGGCGTCGGGTGCATTCGAACGCGCCCATCCCTGGGCTCACGTTTGGCCGAAGCTCGTGGGCGACCTCGGCCTTTGATCCATCCTCATCAACCACGGGAGCATTGCGCATGACGATCGATCGGCGAACTCTGATGGCGGCGGCCCTGACGGCCTCCGTGGCGCTGCCGGGCGCTGCCCTGGCGGCCGAACTGCCCAAGGACACGCTGGTGATCGTCTCGGAAATGGGACCGAACGGCCTCGACACGATGGTGCCGACCGCCAACGACCACAGCCGCATGGTGGTGTGGCAGGCCTATGACCGGCTCGTCAGCCACGGCGAGAAGACGCTGCCAGACGGCACGATGTCCTACGACGCGAAGGTGGTCGCGCCCGAACTTGCCGAGAGCTGGGAGATCAGCCCCGACGGCAAGACCTACACGTTCCATCTGCGCAAGGACGCGACCTTCCACGATGGTGCGCCCGTCACCGCCAAGGACGTCAAATGGTCGTTCGACCGCGCCGTGACGGCGGGCGGCTTCCCGTCCGTGCAGATGGCCGCTGGCAGCATGACCAAACCCGAGCAGTTCACGGCCATCGACGACCACACGTTCCAGGTGGTGCTCGACCAGCCCAACAAGCTGACCATGCCCGACATGGCGGTGCCGGTGCCGGTGATCCTCAACTCGGAACTCGCCAAGAAGCACGCGACGGCAGCGGATCCGTGGGCCTTCGACTGGGTGTCGCGCAACGACTGCGGCGGCGGCGCCTTCAAGATCGAGAGCTGGACGCCCGGCCAGCAGACCGTGTTCACCCGCTTCGACGGCTGGAAGTCCGGCCCGGTGCCCAAGCTCAAGCGCGTCGTCTACCGGCAGATCGCCTCGGCCGGAACGCGCCGCGCGCTGCTGGAGAAGGGCGACGTCGACATGTCTGTCGGCCTGCCGCCGAAGGACTACGCGGAACTCGCCAAGGCGGGGAAGGTCAAGGTCATCGGCGTTCCCATCCAGAACGACCTCGTGTTCCTGGACCTCAACGTCAAGATCGCGCCCTTCGACAACCCGAAGGTCCGCGAGGCCATGTCCTACGCCATACCCTACAAGGACATCCTGTCCTCGGCGCTCTACGGGCGGGCCAGGCCGATGTTCGACGGCGATGCGTCCCAGCCCTACGCCCCGACCTGGCCGGTTCCGCTCAAGCATGGGCAGGACCTCGACAAGGCCAAGCAACTTCTCACCGAGGCCGGCTTTCCCAACGGCTTCAAGTCGACCATCTCGTTCGACCTCAGCCAGGCGACGGTGAGCGAGCCGACCGCCATCCTCATGCAGGAGTCCCTCAAGAAGATCGGCGTCGACGTCACGCTCGAAAAGGTGCCTGGGGCCAACTGGTTCGCGCAGATGGCCAGTAAGACGATGCCCATGGTGATCGGCGAGTTCTATGGCTGGCTGGACTACCCCGACTACTTCTTCTTCTGGAACTTCGACGGCGCGAACAACTCGGTCTTCGACACGGCCAACTACGTGAACCCCGCGCTCGACAAGGTCATCGACACCGCCCGGTTCACCGCCGATCCGGCCGTCTATAAGGCGAGCCTGCAGACCATGGTCGACACCGTGATGACCGAACTGCCCCGCATCCCGCTCTACAATCGCTTCGCCGACTACGCAATGGCAAAAAACGTGCAAGGGTTCGAATACTGGTTCCACGTTCATCCGGACTTCCGGAAGCTTTACAAGGAGTAAGGCCGGCCGGGGTGCCGGCTGTTTCGGCCGGCACCCCTCCGATCCGAGCGGCGGCCGCCGGTCAAGGGCCGCCAATCACAAACCATCGAGGCCCCCTATGCATGACCCGCTTGGCGCCTTCGTTCCGGGCACCGAGGTCCACCGTCCGGGGCGGCCGAACAGCTCCCTCGCCGGACTGACCTTCGCGGCCAAGGACCTGTTCGACATCGAGGGCCTGGTGACCGGCTGCGGCAATCCGGACTGGGCCGCCACGCATGCGCCGGCGACGGCCGACGCCTGGGCGGTCGCGACCCTGCTCGCGGCCGGCGCCACGTTGATAGGCAAGACCATCACCGACGAGATCTCGCTCGGCCTGCTCGGCATCAACCGCCACCACGGCACCCCGATGAACCCGCGCGCGCCTGATCGCGTGCCCGGTGGCTCGTCGAGCGGCTCCGCCTCCGCCGTGGCGGGCGGCGTGGTGGACTTCGCGCTCGGCACGGATTCCGGCGGCTCGGTTCGGGTGCCGTCCAGCTACTGCGGCCTCTACGGCCTGCGTCCGACGCACGGCCGCCTGCCCGTCGCCGGCCTGATGGCCCAGGCGCCGAGCTTCGACACAGTGGGCTTCTTCGCGCGCGATGCGGCGACCTTCGCAAGGGTCGGCGCCGTCCTACTCGGCGAGACGATCCCCGATGCCTTGCCCGACGACGCGCTGGTCGCGATCGACTGTTTTGCATTAGCCGACGAGGCCGTCCGCCTCGCCCTGGAGCCGGCCGTGGCCGCCTTGGGCGCGACGCTCCGCACAGAAGCCGTTACCCTGGCGCCCGACGGCCTCCTCGACTGGTCACGGCATCAGCGCGTCCTGCAGGGCAACGAGTTTCACGCGACGTTCCGGGACTGGATCGACCGGGTGAACCCGCGCTTTTCCAGCGAGGTCGCCGGCGCCTTCGCGGACGACGGACGCGTCCCGGCACGCGAGGTCGCCGCGGCGCAGGCCTTCCGCCCGGCGGCACGACAGCGGCTCGACGACCTGCTCGAGGGCCGGCGCGTGCTCTGCCTGCCGACCTCGCCCATCCTGCCAATCCTTCGCGACGCCCGGCTCTCCGCGATCCGGAGCGCCGTGCGCTGCATCGTCGACCTCACCTGCATCGCCGGCTTGACGGGGCATCCCCAGATCAGCCTGCCCCTTGCTGTGTCCGGCACCATCCCGGTCGGGCTTTCGCTGATCGGATGGCGGGGCGGCGATGCCCATCTTCTCGCCATGGCCAAGGCGATCGAGGGCCGGGGGGCCGCCATACAGGCCTGACCGGCGGTTGGAGCGAGCCGTCGAGTCGGTGAGGGCTGGCCGCCCGTTAGGCGCCGGCATGCGCGGAACTGAGCGAAACCGAGCCGGCCTTCGCGATCGTAGCCCGAAACGATCCACGCGAGCAGGGAAGCGTGGTGCTGTACGATCCGGAAGCTGCAGCAACCTAGACTGTCCTGTCGAGGATCGATCTCGCGATGCCGAGGAAAGGCAGTTCTCCTCGATCTCTGCTCCAGAGCAGCCCTTCTGCTTACCACCCGCATCGACCTGCTCATTTAGGGCCGAGCCAACGTTCTCGTCGAATAGGTTGGTTGGAGCGAGGAGATCAGGCTGAGCGTGAGGTGGACTGCGCAGCCTCGACGTAAGTCCCAAGGGCTGCGCAGGTTTCAGATCTCCGTCCGCTCCGCGAGCGTCAGGGCGTCTTCGACGTCAACGCCGAGATAGCGAACCGTGCTCTCGATCTTCGTGTGCCCGAGCAGGATCTGCACGGCCCGCAGGTTGCCCGTCTGCTTGTAGATCATGGCGGCCTTGGTTCGACGCAGCGAGTGCGTGCCGTAGTCCTCGCGCCGGAGGCCGACCCCTTTGACCCACTCCTCCACAAGCCGGGCGTATTGGCGCGTGCTGATGTGCTTGGCGTGATCGATCCGGCTCGGGAACACGTAGTCGGTCACGGCGCCTCCGCGGCGCTCCAGCCATGCGCGCAGGCTCCCCTGGGCATGGTCGAGCATCTCGAATTGCACCGGCCGCTTCGTCTTCTGCTGGACCACGATGGCGCGGGAGCGAACGCGCTCGCCGAGCACGAGGTCGCCGATCCTGATCTTGACGACGTCACAGCCGCGCAGCTTGCTATCGATTGCGAGATCGAACATGGCGCGGTCGCGCATGCGCCCCTTGCTGTCGAGCCAGAACCGGATGGCCCAGACCTGCTGCGGTTTGAGCGCCCGCTTGGCTCCGAGCTTCCGGCCGGCGTTCCACGCGCGCTTCCCCTTCGCGCCCGGATCGTGTTCTGCTTGTCCCATGGTGCCGTCCTCCTTTGGCCATGTCGGCCTTTGGGAGAACGGGACGAACTCACAACGAGTAGGTGCGAAGCGATGTCTTCCGCCAGACTTGGGACGCGCCGCTGTCGACCCAATCACGCCGTATAATGGCGATTGAGGCAAATTCCGAAGCGGACGTTTGAAGCTGTGATGACGAGGGGAGCGGCACGCATACTTCGGTCGCGGAGCGACGACTACCCTACCCGAAGATGCTGGAAATAAATAGCGTCATGAAGGCGCCGCGTATTGATAGTCATTCATGCCTCACCAGCAATGAGACGGCTCCTGGCCCGTGGTCCTGCTTGTCCGTGTTGTCGCCTAACATGTCGAAGATGCGCCCTTTGCTCATCGTGCCGTGCGGGTCGATGGCGCCCTTGACAGCCCGGAGTAAGTCCAGCGTCACGGGGTCGACCCGCTCCATGAAGGCGCGTTTCTTCGAGCGTCCG